>Ga0209643_1000091_pt1 | contig 221400 bp, 211 predicted proteins | sample AutmiccBRH37_all_FD_187383 | JGI IMG/M metagenome (GOLD analysis project Ga0209643, IMG submission 187383) | Deep subsurface microbial communities from Mt. Terri, Switzerland - Autotrophic microbial communities BRH/37_all (SPAdes) (version 2) | ecosystem: Environmental > Aquatic > Deep... | reverse complement strand
TTGGCCGCGTATTCCAGGTCAGAAAAGCTCTGTTGCATCGCCGTCTTTCGTTCAGTCATCACCATGCGGATTCTCGCAAAGCCGGCATCACTTCGATACCCTGGGCAGCGAATAAATCAGTGTTTCCCTAGGTATATCAATGAAAAAGGCTCAGAACAGCTTTGTTCTGCTTGGAAGCGGCCCTGCATTGCGAGTTAATTGGCGTGCCCGCTGCAACACGCTCTCCGAATCAGAGATGGAGGTTTCCCATGCTGGACAGTTCGGAGTGAGCGCAATAAGGAAACCGCCCGAGGAAATACCCCAGACGGTTAGTATCTAATTGATTTTCTGTTGTCTAAAATTAGGGTTCAGTGGGATCCTACAGTAAGTAAGTCACCATTCAAAAAGCCCGGAGAACCGGGCTTTTTTTCAGCCGCCACCGGGATATGGATCATTCCTTCTTGGCAATGGCAAAACCCGCTTCCTTCCATTCCGGGAAACCGCCGCGGAACCAGTAGATGTTTTTCCATCCGGCCTCGATTGCCATGACGGCGGATTTGTAGCTCTTCCAGCAGATGGTGCCGTCGCAATACATCATGAAAGGGGCATTTTTGTCCTTGGGTAGCTTGTTAAGTGCAAATTGGTCGTCTCCCCGATCGAAGTCGACTTCCTTGGCGCTGCTTTCATTGTAAGGAACGGATATGGAAGAAGGAACGTGGGCCTTCTTGAATTCGTCTTCGTGTCGCACGTCATAAACGGGCATTCCTTTTTCGATCAGTGTCTTGGCCTCGATAGCGGAGATGATCTTGGCGCCAGGTAGGCTGGTGGGGGTGGTATTCAACATCGAGGCAACACTTTTGAAATCCGCCTTCGAAGCCGTATTCATGACGAGATTGAGGCTATTTTCTTTTTGCAGCGAGGCAGACAGTTTTTGCTGGATATTGGCCGGCACCCTTTCGGTTTGCACACTCAGGGCACGCAACGGTACGGTTGCGCTGGTGGATACGATGCGCCCACCGTTGGCGGCCGTCCAGGTCTTGGCCTCTTCGGCGGAGGCCACGGCAAGGTCATAGCGACCAAGTTTCAGTCCGTATAGGGGAGCCTCGGCCATGCGGTGAAATTTCATTTCGCTGAAGTCGGTCTTGGCCAGTCCGCGGCTGTTGATTTCGCTGCGTGCGATCCCGCCTACCAAGGACTCGTAATCCGGAAGGCCCAGCTTGGCGCCGGATTTGGTGGTGAGCGAGCCCGAGTAGTTGGGACCGGCAACAAACGAGACCGCCATCTTTTCCTCGGTCTTGAGAATGGGTTCGAATTTGAACTTGCCTAGATTGGCGATGATTTGGGCGGGCCCGAAAACCATATCCAGGGAGCCGTCCTTGGCGCTCTTGATGGCGGCAAAGCCACGTTTGAAATACTGCAGGCGAACCGGCTCACCAACCGACTTTTCGACATTTTTGGCGAAAGCGCGATAGCGCTGGTTTGTGGCTTGATCCGTGAACGATTCATTCTGGTCCAGCACAATGCCAAGGGTGAGCGGAGCTGCATGAACTACGGAGGATGCCAGCAGAATCAAAGGCATTAAAAAATAACGTAGCATGATTGTTTCCAATCTTTAAGGGTCGAATGAGGTTCAGCCAGATAACGGGCGTGCAGGCTGTTTTCTTGAATCTAAGGATCAGCAACAATCAAGCCAGGATGTCAGGGTGGCTCGTAAATCCGTTTCGTCTACGGGCATCGGCAGCGCGATATCGATGCGCAAACGCTGGTTGACTTTGTTCAGTACAGCCTGGTGAGCCGTTTCATAAAAAACCAGAATACGGGTACTCGGTATGCCTTGCACCGTGGCCAGCAGGGACTCGAGGTTGGACAGGCGGTCGCGGAAATCGGTCTGGTGGTAAAAATCAGCCACGATGACGGCGGGCGGTGCTTTCCGCACAAAACTGATGGCGCGGCGCTCCGACCATTCGGTAACGACCGCGTACCCCAGTTCCTGATACAATTTTTTGTAGCCGGCCGTGCCGATGAAGGCATTGACCATGAGCAGGCTGGGGGGCGAACTCATGCGGCAGCTTTTTTGCTGGCGGGCTTCTTGACGGTGGTTTTTTTAGTGGCCGCTTTTTTGCTGGCGGGTTTTTTTGCTTCGGCCGCATCGGCGGCGTTCGGTTTCTTCGCCGCCGTGGGTTTGGCGGCGGCCTTCTTCTTCACTGGTTTCTTGGCCGGCCCCTTGGCGACGCGCGCAGCGATCAGCGCGAGCGCCTCGTCCAGAGTGATCTCTTCCGGTGTAATGTCCTTGGGCAGGGTGGCATTGGTACTGCCGTGCTTCACGTAGGGGCCGTAGCGGCCGCTGCGCACGGTGATGTCCTTGCCATCCTCCGGGTGCGGTCCGAGGGTTTTTAGCAACGAGGCGGCCGAGTCGGCGCCGCGCGGTTCGCGCTCCATCGCCAGCACTTCGAGCGCACGCGGCAGATCGATTTCGTAGACGCTGTCGGCCTTGGGAATCGACTTGAACTTGCCGTCATGCAGCAGGTAGGGACCAAAGCGGCCGTTGTTGGCGACGATCGGCAGGCCGGTAACCGGGTGATGGCCGACCTCGCGCGGCAGCGAGAGGAACTTCAGCGCCAGCTCAAGCGTCGCGTTTTCCAGCGGGATTTCCTTTGGCCACGATGCGCGGCGGGGCTTCGGCGCTTTTTTGTCCTCCGGCATCTCGCCGATCTGCACATAGGGACCGAAGCGGCCGGAAAGCAACTTGATGTCGAGTCCGGTGGCCGGATCTTGACCCAGGATGTTGTCGCCCTCCGCGGTGGCCGCATGCAGCGGCCGGGTGTAATCGCATTCCGGGTAGCCGGAACAGCCAATGAAGAGGCCGCGCTTGCTGGCCTGCATGAACAGCGGCTTGCCACATTTGGGGCAGGCTTCCGAAATCGGGCAGCCGCGTTCGACACCCTGCTTGGCTTTGAGATCGCCGTCGAATGCGCCCCAGAACTCGCCCAACAGGCCCGTCCATTCCCGCTTGCCGTTCGACACATCATCGAGCTTGTCTTCCAGCCTGGCGGTGAAATCGTAGTCGACGTAGTGGCCGAAATGACGGGTGAGGAAGCAGTTGACCAAGCGGCCGACGTCGGTCGGCTGGAAGCGTTTCTTTTCCAGCACCACGTATTCGCGGTCTTGTAGGGTGGAAATGATGCTGGCATACGTGGACGGGCGGCCGATGCCGTATTCCTCCAGCGCCTTCACCAGACTGGCTTCGGTGTAGCGCGGCGGCGGCTGGGTGAAGTGCTGTTCGCCGTAGAGCTTGTCGGCCGGAAGGGTTTCGCCCTCGGTCAGCGCGGGCAGCTTGGACTCCTCCTCTTCCTCGTCGTCCTGGTAGACGGCGAGGAAACCGGTGAACGCCAGCGTCTGCCCGGTCGCGCGGAAGGTGCCCTCGCCCACCGTGATGTCGGCGGCAACGGTGTCGAACTGCGCCGGCGTCATCTGGCAGGCGACGGTGCGCTTCCAGATGAGTTCGTAGAGCCGCGCCTGGTCGTGCGAAAGAAACGGCTTAACCGATTCCGGCGTACGGGCCACCGACGTCGGGCGCACCGCCTCGTGCGCTTCCTGCGCGTTCTTGGTCTTGGCCTTGTAGGTAAGGGCGGCGGGCGGCAGGTAATCCTTGTCGAAGTTCACGCCCACATATTTGCGGATGTCGGTGATTGCTTCCTGCGCCAGATTGACCGAGTCGGTCCGCATGTAGGTGATGAGGCCGACCGGGCCTTCGCCAAGGTCGATGCCTTCATACAGCTGCTGCGCGGTGCGCATCACGCGGTCGGTGGTCATGCCGAGCTGGCGCACCCCGGCCTGCTGCAGCGTCGAGGTGGTGAACGGGGCGCCGGGATGGCGCGCGCGGCGCTTCTTTTCGATGCGCATCACCGTGGCATCGCGGCCCTCCAGCATCGCCAGCCATTCCTTGCTGCGCGCTTCGTGCTCGACCGTGAATTGCTCGATCTTTTCGCCCTTGAAGTGGGTGAGCTTGGCCGTGAAGGCCTGCGTACCCTTGTGGGTATCGAGGTGCAGCGTCCAGTATTCGCGCGGCACGAAAGCCTCGATCTCCAGCTCGCGCTCGACGATCATGCGCAGCGCGGGCGACTGCACGCGGCCGGCGCTCAAACCGGGGCTGATCTTGCGCCACAGCAGTGGCGACAGGTTGAAGCCCACCAGATAGTCCAGCGCACGGCGCGCCTGTTGTGCGTTGACCAGGTCGGTCGCGATCTCGCGCGGATTGCGCACCGCATCCTGAACTGCGGATTCGGTGATTTCGTAGAAGGCCACCCGCTTCATCGGCGTCTTGACCTTGCGCTCCTTGAGGATTTCGCTGATATGCCAGGAAATTGCCTCGCCTTCGCGGTCCGGGTCGGTTGCCAGCAGCACTTCGTCGGCTTTTTTGGCGGCCTTGACGATAGCCTCGACGTGTTTGGCGTTGCGCTCGATGATCTGATATTTCATGCTGAAATTTTCAGTATCGATCGCGCCGGTTTTCGGCTCCAGGTCGCGCACGTGGCCGTAGCTGGCGAGGATGTCGTAGTCGGCGCCGAGGTATTTTTTCAGCGTTTTGGATTTGGATGGCGATTCGACGATGACGAGTTTGGACATGGTTTTACTTTATTAATGCAGACGTCCTGGCTCGTGGTTCAGCAGCATGTCTTCCAGGTGGGTGAAATGTTCGATCAGCCCGCGGCTCCACAGCACGATCAGAGTCATCCAGCGCACGTGGTCGGGCTCGATTTCTTCGCCGCCCAGCGCCATCAGCCCGGAAATCACCCATTCGCGCGATTCGGGGTCGAGTACCTGTGCACAGACCAGATAGGTCAGTTCGTTGCGGCAGGCGTCGTTCAGGCGCTCCAGCTCTTCGGGCGCGTAATGGCGGTCGAAGGCCAGTGCCAGCCGCTCGTGGGTGGCACTGGCGGTCAGATTGGCATACCAGTCGAGCGCCGCATTGATGTCGGCTTCCTCGAAACCGGCGGCAAACAGGCGCTTTTCCAGCGCGTCGCGATCGGGCGCCAGTTCCGCCATGCGGAAGCTTTCGTAGAGGTAAACCAGAATGTCGAGCATAGTGTCAGTGAATTTTTTGGTAACGCCCGCCGGGCAAGGGTGCAATCCGCCCGTCCAGTTCAAGCGCCAACAGCTTCGCTGAAAGCGCTTCCAGCGTCAACCCGGTTCTTTGTGCCAGCGTGTCGAGGGTGGTCGGCGCGCCGTCCAGCGCATCCAGTATCGGATCGGGCCTGGTTTCGGCCGGCACTTGCGAAGAGCCTGCCGCCAGACCCGCATGGCCTTCCTGCGGGCGGTCTTCGCGGCATACGGGCGGTGCCAGCCGCTGCTGCCACGCCAGTTCGTCGAGAATGTCGGCGGCGGATTCGACCAGCTTGGCGCCCTGTTTGATCAATGCATGGCAGCCGCGCGCCAGCGGCGAATGGATCGAACCGGGGATGGCGAACACTTCGCGCCCCTGTTCGGTCGCCACCCGGGCCGTGATGAGCGAACCGCTGTTGGGCGCGGCTTCCACCACCAGTACGCCACGACTCAAGCCGCTGATCAGCCGGTTGCGGCGCGGAAAGTGGCCGGGCAGGGGTGCCGTTCCGAGCGCGAATTCTGACACGACCAGCCCGTTTTCGGCCAGCTGGTGCGCCAGCGCCTTGTTGCGCGCGGGATAGATGCGGTCGAGTCCGGTGCCGATGATGGCGACGCTCGAACCGGCGCCGGCCAGCCCGCCGCGGTGCGCGGCGGCGTCGATGCCGAGTGCCAGCCCGCTGACGATGGTGAGCCCGGCGTCGGACAGCGCGTGGGCGAAGGCTTCGGCGTCGCGCACGCCCTGCGGCGTGGCGTTGCGGCTGCCGACGATGCCGAGGCAGGGCTGGCTCAACAGGCTGCGCCGTCCCTTGCAATACAGCACGGCGGGGGGATCGGCGATCTCGAGCAGGCTTTTCGGATAGTCCTCGTCCGCCAGCGTCATCAGGCTGTTGCCGGGCTGGGCGAGCCAGGCGTGCGCCGCCTCAAACAGCGCGGCATCCGGTTCGGCCAGCAACGCGTCGCACTGGGCGCGAGAAAGATGGGCCATCAGTGCGCTGCGGCCGGATGCCAAAACGGCCTCCGGGGAACCGAAGGCCGTCAGCAGGCGGATCAGGCTGGTGTTGCCGACGCCTGGGGCGAGGGCGAGGCGCAGCCAGGCGTCAGGCACGCTCGATGCGTCTTTCGGGCGCGTGCATGCTCAGGGGTTTTTCACCGTGTCGAGCAGGTAGACCGGCCGCTCGGACTGCATGATGAGCGCGTACGACACGCGGTTGAACACGCGGTACACCATGACCAAGCCCGTTCGCGCATCCGGAAGCTGCACCGATTCGGTCTGTTTTTTGTCCGTGCATCCCCGATCGTAAACTTCCCTGGGGTCGAAGAACTGGTTGAAGCTGACCTTCTTGCCCGGCTTCAGGCAGCCCACGTCCAGGTAGGCCCAGGGGCCTGCTTGCACTTCTGCGCTTGGATTGCAGTCTTCCATCACCTTGCCGGGCTGGTAAAACTGGTCGTAGCTGACCTCCTCTCCGGGCTTGATACAGCCGGAATCCAGATAAACCCAGCGCTGGCGACCCGCCTTGTCTATTTTGACCACTTTACCAGCGCGGTAAACAGCCAGCACATGACCAGGTTCGAGGCCGTCTTGAGTGCCGCGATTGATGACGACGGTCTGGTAACGTCCCGAATTTGCGAGTCCCGTCACACCGTAGGCAGAAATCACCTTGCCGGAAATCGGCTTTTCCGGAGCGTGCGGCACAAACTCGAATTGTGTAACTTCTCGGGCCGGGATCAGCTTGTCCTTGGGGAGGATTTCCTGGCTAACCCGGGTGATTCGCAGTTTTTGCGGATTGCCGGGCGCCACGGTTTCCGCATCGCCCAGATATTCCGCTTCATGACCGAGAAGCTCGCCATCGTCCGGATTCGTCAGGGCCTGGCCTTTGCGATAAACCTGCCACCGCGTGGTGCCCGATTCATCGCTGGTCGCGTAAACGGTATCGCCGGTGGTCATGATGACGCGTTCTTCGTTGGAGCCGAGGATCTGCGGCGCGTCTTCAAGCATGTCATGGCTGACCAGCAGCGGCTGGTTCAAAAAGGCGTGGATGGCATTGATCGGAATGGCGGGAATGGCTTCATCCCCGATGTCGGTTGCGCGTACGCCGGGCGACAGCTTCACCGTCGGCAGGCCGTTGCCGCCCTTGACCAGCGACAGCCGCGGTTCCTTGCCGCTGCGGTCGAGCACAACGAGGTCACCGGGATAGATCCAGTGCGGATTCTTGATTGCCTCGCGATTCAGGTTCCAGATTTGCGGCCAGCGCCACGGATCCTTGAGGAAACGTCCGGAGATGTCCCACAGAGTGTCGCCCTTGACCACGACATAGGTGTCGGGAGCGTTGTCCTGCAGTTTCAGGGTGTCGGCCAACGCAGGCATTGCCAGCAACAGGGCAAGAGAAATTACGAATTGACGCACGGGGGAACCCTCCACTTAAATCTTGTCTAATTTTGCGTTGAAAATATACTGTGCGCTTAGCTTACGGCTATCCGCCGCCTTATATTTAGGGCGTTGCGAATCTGGATGCGGATTTCGCATCAAAGTGTGCACCCAGCTCCTTCATTCGTAAACCTTTTTATGGCCAGACTCGATATCCTGCATTATCCCGATGCCCGCCTGCACACCGTCGCCAAGCCGGTGGCCACAGTCGATGCGCGCATCCGCAAACTGGTCGACGACATGGCCGAGACCATGTACGCGGCCCCCGGAATCGGCCTGGCGGCGACCCAGGTCAACGTCCACGAGCGCATCATCGTTATCGATATTTCCGAAACCCATGATGCGCTGCGCGTCTTCATCAATCCTGAAATCGTCGCCCAGTCGGGCCGCGAGGAAAGCGAGGAAGGCTGCCTGTCGCTGCCCGGCGTTTTCGACCGGGTGACGCGCGCCGAGCGCGTCACCGTGCGTGCGCTCGATCGCGTCGGCAAGTCCTTCGAACTGGACGCCGACGGCCTGCTGGCGGTATGCATCCAGCATGAAATGGATCACCTGATGGGCAAGGTGTTCGTCGATTATCTGTCCAACCTCAAACGCAACCGCATCAAGGCCAAACTGGCCAAGCAGGCGCGCGAACACCGGCCCGACGCCGCGCCGGTGCGCGCGTCGCTCTGAAGCCGGCCCGTGCGCATCGTCTTTGCCGGCACGCCGCCGTTCGCGGCGGCCGCCCTCAACGCCCTGGCGGAAGCCGGGCACGATATCGTCCTGGTGCTGACCCAGCCCGACCGCCCGGCCGGGCGCGGCATGAAGCTTGCCCCCAGCGCAGTCAAGCAGGCGGCGCTGGCGCGTGGCCTGCCGCTGGTTCAGCCGGCCAGCCTGAGAACCGCCGAGGCCGAGGCCGCACTGCGCGTGGCGGATGCCGATGTCATGGTGGTCGCCGCCTACGGCTTGATTCTGCCGCAAGCGGTGCTGGACCTGCCGCGCCTGGGCTGCCTCAACATCCACGCCTCGCTGCTGCCGCGCTGGCGCGGCGCGGCGCCGATCCAGCGCGCGATCCTGGCGGGTGACCCGGAGACGGGCATCACCATCATGCAGATGGACGCCGGGCTCGACACCGGGGCGATGCTCTCCAAAACGGTGGTGCCGATCCTTGAAACCGATACCGCCGCCAGCCTGCACGACACTCTGGCCGCCGCCGGCGCCGCCGCGATCGTCGCGGCGCTGGCGAATTATCCGGCGCTGGTACCGCAGGCGCAGGACGACGCCCAAGCCACCTACGCCGCCAAGCTGAGCAAGGAAGAAGCCCGGCTCGACTGGCGCCAGCCCGCCGACGCGCTGGCGCGCGCGGTGCGCGCCTACAATCCGGCGCCCGGCGCATGGACGCTGCTGGACGGCGCGCCGCTGAAGATCTGGTCGGCGCACGTTGTCGCCGGCTCGGGCGCCCCAAACGCCCATGAAAGATCGCATGAAGCCGGCACCGTGCTGCTTGCGGAGGCGGACCGGTTGCTGGTTGCCTGCGGCAGCGGCGCGCTGGCCTTGCAGGAGATCCAGCCGGCGGGCGGCAAACGGATGATGGCCGCGGCGTTTCTTGCCGGCCGGCCGCTGCCGGCCGGCTCCCGTTTCGGCGCCTGAGACCGGACTTCGGGCCGCCAGTGTCGGCACCCGGCGATCCGCGCGCGTCCTGCTATCATCCGCCGCTCATCGCAGCAGCTGGAATCCCATGAATCAACCGACTAAGCGGGGCATCTGCCACCATGCGTAATCTGCAAAAACTGGCCGCCGGCGCGCTCGAAGAAGTGCTTGCCGGCGCGGCGCTGCACCAGGTGCTGCCGCGGCGCCTGCACCAATTGGAAACGCCGGGCGAGCGCGGCGCCCTGCAGGACATCGTGTACGGCAGCCTGCGCCATCTGGGGCGCCTGGATGCCTGGCTGGCAGCGCTGCTGGAGCGCCCGCTGACCGACCCCGAGCTTGGCTGGCTGCTGCGCGTGGCGCTGTACCAGCTGGCCTACACCCGGGCGCCGGCGCATGCCGTGGTGCACAACGCGGTCACCGCGGCGGGCGAGGGCTGGCGGCGCGGGCTGGCCAACGCGGTGCTGCGCAATTTTCAGCGCCGCCGCGCCGAGCTGGAAAAGCTGGCGGACGAGCAGCCGCGCGCGCGCTGGTCGCATCCCGACTGGTGGATCGCCAAACTGCAGGCCGAACATCCGGCGCACTGGCAGGACATCCTCGAAGCCAGCCAGCAGCATCCGCCGTTCACCTTGCGCGTCAATTGCCGCCACGGCGACGTGGCGAGCTACCTGCAGCGTTTGGCGGAGGCCGGCCTGCCGGCGCGGCAAACCGGCCCGGATGCAGTCACCCTCGACAAAGCGGTGCCGGTGCACATGCTTCCCGGCTTTGATCAGGGCGACGTGTCGGTGCAGGACGCCGGCGCGCAATGGGCGGCGCGCCTGCTGGACGCGCAGCCGGGCGAGCGGATACTGGATGCTTGCGCTGCGCCGGGCGGCAAGACCAGCCACATCCTGGAACGCGCAGAGGTGAGCCTGACCGCGCTCGACCTTGACGTTACGCGGCTGGCGCGGGTGGAGGAAAACCTCAACCGGCTGCAACGCTCCGCCACGCTCATTCAGGGCGACGCCGCGCAGCCCGATGCCTGGTGGGATGGCCGGCCGTTCGACCGCATCCTGGCCGACGTGCCGTGCAGCGCCTCCGGCGTGGTGCGCCGCAATCCCGACATCAAGTGGTTGCGCCGCCCCGACGACATCGCGCAATTTGCCGCGCAGCAGGCCGTGATGCTGGAGGCGCTCTGGCGGCTGCTAGCCACGGGTGGTACATTGCTCTACGCGACCTGTTCGGTCTTCAATGAAGAAAACGACGCGCAGGTGCATGCGTTTCTGGCGCGCCACGCGGGAGACGCCGAACGCTGTCCGCTTCCTGAACCTTTGTCCGACGGGTCGTTGCTGCCCGCTGCCGAGCATGATGGCTTTTTTTACGCCCTGCTGCGCAAGACCTGAGCCGGCTTTGCGCTGGCTGGCGGCGCTGTTGCTGGGCTGCTGGCTAGGCGTGGCTGGCGGCGCGCTGGCCAACGACAGGAGCGCGGTGAAACAGGCGGTTGTCCTGGCCTCGCCACAGGGCTATGTGCTGGATGCGGACATCGATGTGGCGCTCAACCCCACCCTGGAAGACGCGCTGACTCGCGGCATCAATCTGCACTTCCAGCTGAACCTGGAACTGACCCGGCCGCGCAACTGGTGGTTTGACGAAAGCATCGCCGAGCCGGTTCGCAAGATGCGGATTTATTACCACCTGCTGCTGCGCCGCTATGTCGTTGAAACCGGCTACACCACGCAGACCACCGCCACGCTGGACGAGGCGCTGGCCTTGCTGGGGCGGGTGGAAAGCTGGCAGGTGCTGGAGCGCGGCGCGCTTATAACCGGACAGCGCTACGACGCCCGCCTGCGTCTGCGCCTCGACACCGCGCAACTGCCCAAGCCGCTGTCCATCGGCGCGGTCACCAGCGACAAATGGGAATTCTCTACCCCGTGGTACGGCTGGTCGTTTGAGGCGCCCGCTTTACCTGCCCCACCTCCTTTGCCCTGATGCGAAGTCTGATCGTCGCCGCCCTGATCATGGGCATTGTGCTGCTGTTCCTGCTGTTCGATGCCAGCAGCGGCAGCAGCCCCCTCTCAGACACCCTGCCCACCCTGTTCATCGGTGGCAGCGTGCTTGGCGTGGCGCTGCTGGTGCTGCTGGGTTGGCGTCTGTGGTGGCTGCAAAAACGCATCCGCCGCGGGGTGTTCGGCGCCAAGCTCACCTTGAAATTGCTGCTGATGTTCGGCGTCGTTGCCATGCTGCCCGGCCTGGTGGTGTATGGCGCCTCGGTGTTCTTTCTCAACCGTTCGATCGAGACCTGGTTCGACGTGCGGGTCGACAACGCGCTGACCTCCGGCGTCAACCTCGGCCACGCCGCGCTCGACGACCTGCTGCGCGAGCTGGACAAAAAAGCCCAGCGCATGGCGCTGACCCTGTCGGACGAGGGTATCGGCTCGACCATTACCAGCCTGTCGATCCTGCGCGAGCAGAGCGCGGTGCAGGAGCTGACCCTGTTCGACGAACGCGGCGGCGTCATTGCCCACCTCAGCGGCGAGCGCGGCACCCTGCTGCCGGTGCTGCCGGAGCGCAGCGTGTTGTGGCAGGTGCGCCAGCAGCAGCCCTACAGCCGGATTGAGGAAGTGGCCGAACGCGGGCTCATCATGCGTGTCATCGTGCCGGTGTATACCAGTGCGTTAGCCGGCGAAACGCGCGTGCTGCAGCTGGTGCAACCGGTGCCTGCCGCCCTGGCGCGCGACGCGCAGGCGGTTCAGCTGGCGTACCAGGAATACCAGCAGATCGCTGTGTCGCGGCTGGGGCTGAAGCGCATCTACGGCGTGGCGCTCACGCTGACCCTGATGCTGGCGCTGCTGATGACCCTCGTCATCGCCTATCTGCTGTCGGAGCGCCTTGGTGCGCCGTTGCGCTCGCTGGCGCGCGGCACCCGCGCCGTGGCCAAGGGCGATTTCTCGCAGATGCCGTCGGTGAAGAGTCGCGACGAACTGGGCGTGCTGATCCAGTCGTTTAACCGCATGACGCGCCAGCTGTCCGAAGCGCGCGAACAGGTTGCGCGGAACCATCAGCAGACCGAGCAGGCCAAGGCCTTTCTGGAGCGCGTGCTGGCCAACCTGTCGTCCGGCGTGGTGGTGCTCGACGAAGCGCTGCGGGTACGCACCGTGAACAGTGCGGCCGCGCAGATTCTCGGGGTGGCGGATGCCGCGTTTGACGCCCACCCGCTTGCTGAACTGGGCCAGCCGAGCGAGGCATTGCATGCGTTCGGGGCCACGGTTGCGGCGCGTTTTGCCGAGCACGAAGGCGAATGGCAGGAACAGATCGACTATGCGGGTCACGGCGGCAACCAGTCGCTGCTGCTGCGCGGTACCCGCCTGCCGCCCGGAGTCGAGCGCGGCTACGTGCTGGTCTTCGACGACGTCACCAAGCTGATCGACGCCGAGCGCAATGCCGCCTGGAGCGAGGTGGCGCGCCGGCTGGCGCACGAGATCAAGAATCCGCTCACCCCGATCCAGCTGTCGGCTGAGCGCATCGCGAAGAAGCTGGACGGACGGCTGGAAGCGGCGGACGCCGAATTCCTGGCGCGCGCCACGCAAACCATCGTCAACCAGGTCGCTGCGATGAAAAGCATGGTCGACGCTTTCGCCAACTATGCGCGAATGCCGCGCGCCCGGCTCGAGGCGACCGATCTGAATGCGCTGGTGCGCGAAGTGCTGGCGCTGTACGACGCCAAGGCGCTCGGGCTGCAGCTGCATCTCGATGCCGGCCTGCCGCGCATCGCGGGCGACTCCACATTATTGCGTCAGGTGATTCATAATCTGTTGCAAAATGCGCAGGATGCGCTGACCGGCCATCCCGCGCCGAGGGTCGAGGTCGGCACGCACCTTGATAACGATGCTGTTTATTTGACCGTAACGGACAATGGAGCCGGGTTTCCGGAGCACCTGATGACGCGGCTGTTCGAGCCCTATGCAACCACCAAGACCAAGGGAACGGGCCTGGGCCTGGCCATCGTCAAAAAGATCGTCGAAGAGCATCATGGCAAAATTCAGATTGAAAATCTCAAATCGGGCGGTGCCGCCATTCGCATCGCACTGCCTGTTTCCGATGCAGCCGGGGAGCAAGCGTGAGCGGGCATATTCTCGTTGTCGATGACGAAGTGGGCATTCGTGAGTTGTTGTCGGAAATCCTCACCGACGAGGGCTACGATGTACACTTGGCGGAAAACGCGGAAGCAGCGCGCGCCTTCCGCGCCCTGCGACGCCCGGACCTGGTTCTGCTCGACATCTGGATGCCCGACACCGATGGCGTGACGCTGCTGAAGGAATGGGCGGCCGGTGGCCTGCTCACCATGCCGGTGGTGATGATGTCCGGCCACGGCACCATCGATACCGCGGTCGAAGCCACCCGGCTCGGCGCCGCCGACTTTTTGGAAAAGCCGGTTTCGCTGGCGAAGCTGATCGACACCGTCAGCAAGGCGATCAAGCGCGGCGTCGCCCTGCCCCGCCGCTCGCCCGGCATGGATCTGTCGGCGCTCGGCCGCAGCCCGCTGATCCTCGAACTAAAAAAACGCCTCACCCAGATTGCCGGCAATACCGCGCCCGTCCTGCTGCAGGGCGAGACCGGCAGCGGCTTTGAAGTCTGCGCTCGTTTCCTGCACCAGCCCGCCAGTCCGTGGGTCGAGATCAAGGATCGCGCGCGGTTGGTGTCCGATCCGCTTGGTTTTGTCGAGGCGCTCGGCAACGGCACGCTCTATCTGCCCGAAGTGTGCGAGCTGGCGCGTCTGGAGCAGAAAGGCCTGGGGCTGCTGCTCGACCGCATCGAGGGCAGCGGCGCGCGCCTGGTGTGCGCGGCCAGGCGCAGCCTCGACACCATGGTCGCGGCGGGTGAGTTCGACAATCGCCTGTATTACCGCCTGTCCAGCCTGGCCATCCAGGTGCCGTCGTTGCGCGAGCATCGCGAGGACGTGCCCGAGATCGCCAACTTCATGCTGGCGCAGCTGGTGGAGGAAGGCGTTTGCCCGGTGCGGCGGCTGACCACGCCGGCCTTGAATCAGCTACGCAACTTCGACTGGCCGGGCAACCTGCCGCAGCTCCACAACGTGGTGCGCACGCTGGCAGTCACCGCGCTGGCGAGTGAAATCGACGCCGCCGACGTCAACCGCGTGCTGGCTCCGATGAAGCAGTCGACCCCCGCGGTGGCCCACGGCATCCCGCTCGACATTCCGCTGCGCGAGGCGCGCGACGCTTTCGAGCGCACCTATTTCGAGCACCTGATCCAGCAGGAAGGCGGCAGCATGACCCGGGTCGCCGACAAGTCGGGGCTGGAACGCACCCACCTCTACCGCAAGCTCAAACAGCTGAATATCCGGCATGGGCGACGCCTCGACGAAGACCTGTGACATGGGCGAGGCGTCAGGCGTGAGGGGTGCGCTGCCCCCGGCAAGAGGCAAGGCCTCGGATTCCCGCCTCACCCCTCACCCCTTGCCCCTCACCTCATCATGAAAATTATCATTCTCGGTGCCGGCCAGGTCGGCGCCAACCTGGCCGCAAGCCTGGTTGCCGAAAACAACGACATCACCGTGGTCGACCTCGAAATCGAGCGGCTGGCGCTGCTGCAGGACCGCTTTGATCTGCGCACCGTGCGCGGCCATGCCGCCCATCCCTCGATCCTCAAAATGGCCGGGGCGGAAGACGCCGACATGCTGGTGGCGGTCACCCAGAGCGACGAGACCAATCTGGTGGCATGCCGTATCGCGTCGACCCTGTTCAATGTGCCAACGCGTATCGCACGGATCCGTTCGGCCGATTTCCTGGAAACCGAAGGCGGCTTTCTTGCCGAGCATTTCGGCGTTGACCATATCATCAGCCCCGAGCAGGAGGTCACCGAAACCCTGCGCCGCCTGATCGAGCACCCGGAAGCCCTGCAAGTGCTGGATTTCGCCGGCGGAAAGGTGCGGCTGGTGGCGGTGCGCGCCTATCACGGCGGGCCGCTGGTCGGCCACGAACTGCAGGACCTGCGCCGCCACATGCCGGATGTCGACGCCCGGGTGGCGGCGATCTACCGGCGCAATCATGGCATCGTGCCGCAGGGCATCACCGTCATCGAGCCGGGAGACGAGGTTTTTTTCCTTGCCCGCAAGCAGGACATTTCCGCCGTCATGCGCGAGTTGCGGCGCATGGAGCGCCCGGTCAAGCGGGTCATGATTGCCGGCGGCGGCAACATCGGGCGGCGCCTGGCGGCGAGCCTGGAGCGCGATTACGAGGTCAAGCTGATCGATCACAACAAGGCCACCTGCACGTTGCTGGCCGAAAAGCTGCATCGCACCTTGGTACTGTGCGGCGACGCTACCGACGAGGACCTGCTGGAGCAGGAAAATATCGAGTCGATGGATGTGTTCTGCGCGCTCACCAACGACGATGAGGACAACATCATGTCGGCGCTGCTGGCCAAGCGCATGGGCGCGCACCGCGTGATCGCGCTGATCAACCGTTCGGCCTACGTCAATCTGGTGCAGGGTGGCGAGATCGACATCGCCATTTCACCGGCGCAGGCGACGGTCGGCCCGCTGCTATCAAAGATCCGCCGTGGAGACATGGCGACGGTGCATTCGCTGCGGCGCGGCGCGGCCGAGGCGCTTGAAATCGTTGTTCATGGCGACTTGAAGACCTCCAAGGTGGTAGGACGGCGCATCGGCGACGTGGCCTTGCCGGAGGGCTCGGCAATCGCCGCCATCATCCGCGGCGAAAAAGTCATCATCGCGCACCACGACACCCCGATCGAGGCGGAGGATCATCTCATTGTCTTCGCGCTCAACAAGCGCATCATTCCCAAGGTCGAAAAGCTGTTCCAGGTCGATTTCGGATTCTTCTGAGTTTGCATGCACCGTCTCGCGCCTCTCCTGCACGTGCTCGGCCCGGTGATCCTGATTTTTTCCTTCACCATGCTGGCGCCGCTGGTGACGGCACTCGTTGCGCACGATGCGGCGCAGCATGCGTTCGACGAGTCCTTCGCCGTGACGCTGGCCGCCGGTCTGGCGCTGTGGCTGGTCGGACGGCGCTGGCGGCGCGAACTCAAGGTGCGCGACGGCTTTCTGCTGGTGCTGCTGGTGTGGACCGGCCTGCCGGCCTTCGCCACCCTGCCCTTCATGATCTATGCGCCGGAGATGGGCTTCACCGACGCCTATTTCGAGACCATCTCGGCGCTCACCACCACCGGCGCCACCGTGATGAGCGGGCTCGACACGCTGCCGCCCTCGCTCAACCTGTGGCGCCATCTGCTCAACTGGCTGGGCGGCATGGGCATCATCGTGCTGGCGGTGGCGATTCTGCCGCTGTTGGGGGTCGGCGGTCGCCAGTTGCTGAAAGCTGAACTGCCGGGGCCGATCAAGGACAGCAAGCTCACCCCGCGCATCGCCGACACCGCCAAGCTGCTGTGGGCGATGTATGCCGCGTTGACCGCGTTCTGCGCGGTGGCGCTCAAGCTGGCCGGCATGAGCTGGTTCGATGCCGTTTGCCACGCTTTCGCCACCATGAGCCTGGGCGGTTTTTCCACCCATGACGCCAGCATCGGCTATTTCGACTCGCCGCTGATCGAGGCGGTGCTGATTGTTTTCATGCTGCTGGCGGCGCTCAATTTCGTCACCCATTTTCTGGCCTTCCGCCAGCGCAGCCTGGCGGCCTACCGGCATGACCCCGAAGTCCGCGGCGTGCTCGGCCTGGTCGTGGCGAGCTGCCTCGGCATCAGCCTGTATGTCTGGCAGGCCGGCGTCTATCCGGAATTCCTGACGGCGCTGCGCCACGTCAGCTTCAACCTGGTGTCGATTGCAACCGATTGCGGCTTTGCCAGCACTGACTTCAACAGCTGGCCAATTTTCGCGCCGATGTGGATGCTGCTCTTGAGCTGCGTCACCGCGAGTTCCGGTTCTACCGGCGGCGGCCTAAAAATGATCCGCACGGTGCTGATGCTCCGCCAGGGCGTGCGCGAACTGGAACACCAACTGCACCCCGCCGCCCTTCTGCCGGTCAAGATCGGCGGCCATGCCGTGCCCAACCAGATCGTGTTCGCGATCCAGGCCTTCGTCATGATGTACATCGCCACCATCGCAACGATGACGCTGGTGCTGCTGGTTAGCGGGCTCGATTTCGTCAGCGCGTTTTCTGCCGTCATTGCCTGCATCAACAACGCCGGTCCAGGACTCAACGAGGTCGGCCCGGGAACGAATTACGCCGGCCTCAACGCCTTCCAGACCTGGGTTCTGGCATTCACCATGCTGCTCGGACGGCTCGAGTTGATCACCGTATTTGTATTGTTCACCCGCGCCTTCTGGCGTGGCTGAGGGCGGGCGCTGGTAACATCGCGCTAACCGAAGCCGGTCTGCCGCAACGAGACTGCGCTCTTCCATCCAGCCCCCCCCGCAAGCGGAAGGGGTAAACGCCACGCACCAATCGACTCATGTCGCAAATATTGCCTGTCGTCCACATCCTGTCGAAAGTGCTGATCCTTTATTCGGCCGCCTTTTTGCTGCCGCTGGCGATCTCGCTGGGGCTAGAGGATGGCGCGCACCGGGCCTACGACGAGGCGATCGTCGTCACCTTCCTGTCCGGGATGGTGCTGTGGATATTTTCCCGCAGGGGCAAGCGCGAACTGCACACTCGCGACGGCTTCCTCCTGGTGGTGATGATCTGGACCATCCTGCCGCTGTTTTCCACCATCCCGCTGCTGTCGTACATGCCCGACCTCAGCTTTACCGACGCCTATTTCGAGGCCGTCTCGGGCCTGACCGCCACCGGTGCCACCGTGTTATCCGGGCTCGACAGCCTGCCACCGTCGATCAACATCTGGCGCACCCAGATGCACTGGATCGGCGGTATGGGCGTGATCGTGCTGGTGGTGGCGGTGCTGCCGATGCTGGGGGTTGGCGGCCGGCAGCTGTTCAAGGCCGAGACGCCGACGCCGATGAAGGACAGCAAGCTCACCCCGCGCATGGCGGAAACCGCCAAGGGGCTGTGGCTGGTGTACGTCATCTTCACCGCATTCTGCATCCTGGCGCTGTGGATCGGTGGCATGAGTTGGGTGGATGCCGTCGTTCACGCCTTCAGCGTGATGAGCCTGGGCGGCATGTCCTCGCACGACGCCAGCATGGCCTATTTCGATTCCGTCACGCTGGAAATCATCGTCATGGTGTTCGCGCTGATCGCCGGCATCAGCTTTTCCACCCATTTCATGGCGTTTCGCATGCGCAATCTGCTGGCCTACCGCTTCGACGCGGAAATCCGCTGGTACTTTGGCGTGCTCGGCGCCAGCGTTCTTGGGCTGGCGTTCTATCTGCAGTACAAGGGGTTTTATCTCAATTTCCCCGAGGCCCTGCGCTATGCGGCATTCAACACCATCGCCATCGCTACCACGCTGGGGTTTTCCACCACCGACTTCAACGTCTGGCCCTATTTCGCCCCGTTGTTCATGTTGTTCCTGTCGAGCTTCGTTGCCGGATCCGGCTCCACCGGCGGCGGCATCAAGATGCTGCGCGCGGTGCTACTGTACAAGCAGGTCTACCGCGAACTGATCAAGCTGATCCACCCCAATGCGGAAATCCACACCAAGATCGGGCAGCAATCGGTGCCCAATAAGATCATCTATGCGGTGCTGGCCTTCCTGTTCATTTATGTCGCCTCGATCGTCATCCTGTCGTTCATCCTCTCCGCGTCCGGGCTGGATGTTTTTACCGCGTTCACCGCGGTGGTGGCCATGGTCAACAACACCGGACCCGGCTTGGGACAGGTCGGCCCCGCCAGCACCTATGCCGTTTTGACGGATTTCCAGATCTGGGTGTGCAGCTTTGCCATGCTGCTCGGGCGGCTGGAGTTTTTTACCCTGCTGGTGGTGCTGACCCCGGTGTTCTGGAGAAAGTAAGAAAAAGCGTATGCCGTCGATCGCTGATTTCGAAGCCATGCTGGCCGCCGGCCGCGACAATGCGCTGCTGCGCTTCTCGCTGGGTAACGAATATCTCAAGCAGGGCGATGTAATCAAAGCGGTCGATCACCTGCGCCGAGCAGTCGGGCACGACCCGAAGTATTCCGCGGCTTGGAAGCTGCTGGGCCGCGCGCTTGCCGACAGCGAGGCCTGGAGCGAAGCGTTGGCGGCCTACCGGCAGGGCATCGCGGTAGCCGAGGCGCGTGGCGACAAGCAGGCAGCCAGGGAAATGGGCGTGTTTGCACGGCGAATCGAGGCCGCGCTGACCAATAAGCCGCTTGGGTTAAAATCGGACGATTGATTTTTTTCAGGAGCAGAAAATGACGCGGATGGTGAATTGTGTGAAGCTCGGGCGCGAGGCCGAGGGCCTGGCCTTTCAGCCGGTGCCGGGCGAGATGGGCAAGAAGATTTTCGAGAACGTGTCGAAAGAAGCCTGGGCGGGCTGGCAGCGCCACCAGACCATGCTGATCAATGAAAATCGCCTCAATCTGGCCGACGCGCAGGCACGCAGCTATCTGATGGAACAGATGGAGCGCTACTTTTTCGGCGGCGGCAACGTCGATGCTGCCGCGGGTTACGTGCCGCCCGCAAGGTAGTGCGTGGTTGTTGCCGATTCATCGGCTGTACAACCACGGACTCCCCCGTGCGGGGACAACAACGGCCGACCCCTTGCGGGTAAAACTGGCAGCGTTCAAGTAAAACGGGCTCCCGCGAGGGAGCCCGTTTGCATGGCCGCTGCAAAAATCACATCACTTCTTTTTCGATTTCTTCCAGGGAGGTGTGGCGGACGTCCTTGCCCTTGACCATGTAGACCACGTATTCCGACATGTTCTTGGCGTGGTCGCCCATGCGCTCGATCGCCTTGGTGACGAACAGGATGTCGATAAAAACCGATATGGTGCGCGGGTCTTCCATCATGTAGGTGATGAGGTGGCGCAGGTTGAGGCGGAATTCCTCGTCCACCGCCTGGTCCTGGCGGGCGATTTCCACCGTCTTGGTGGCGTCCAGGCGGGCAAAGGCGTCGAGCGCCTTGCGCAGCATGTCGAGCACCATATCCGCCATATATTTGACTTCGGAGAAGCGCGGCATGCTGATGCGCTCGGACTGGTGGATCAGCTTTGCCATGCGGGCGATCTTGGCCGCCTCGTCGCCGATGCGTTCGAGGTCGGTGATGGTCTTGACCACCATCATCACCATGCGCAGATCGGATGCGGTCGGCTGGCGGCGTGCGATGATGCGGGTGCAATCCTCGTCGATCGCGACTTCCAGTCCATTGACGTTATGGTCGTTTGCATCCACCTGCTCGGCCAGTTCCATGTCGCCCGAGATGAGCGCTTCGACGGCGTTGATGATTTGCTCTTCGACCATGCCGCCCATTTTCAGTACGCTGGCGCGCACGGCTTCCAGCTCGGCATCAAACTGCTTGTAGGTGTGTTCTGTTGGCATCGTGTTGGTATCCCCAATAATTCGCCTTTAATTATAGGCTGCGTATTGTGAAGATTACATGACCGGCAACGGTAGGCTTCATTGTGTGCTGAAGGGCAGCGCGTAACGTGAGCCGTCCAGGTCCAGGTACAACACCCAGCTGCCCTGTCCGCTGACGCAAGCCGGCAGGGTCACCGTCGAGGCCCAGATGCCGTCCGCGACCGGCCGCAGGTCGTAGCGGTTGAAGCCCATGTCCATGCCAACCATCTGGAATTCTGCGCTGATGCGGGCGGCGTTCACTGCATGGACGTTCAGTTCGAAAGCTTCCAGTGGCGCCGGCCGCACCGAAAAGCGTACGCTTGCCGGCGCGCCGTGGTGGCTGAAGGCGCAGCCGGCCAAGGGATCGACGCAGGGTACCGCCACCGCTTCGGACGGACGCTTCAGCCAGTAGCCGGCCGCCGCGATCGCCACCAGCGCGACCAGCAGCAGCAGCGGCGCCAGCACCTGCATGGGGTACGCCCCCGCCGGACTTTTATGTCCTTCGGGGTGCCCGGCCTGCGGGCGATCCTGGCGCAGCACCCGCTTCACGTCCATGCCCCGCGCAGCAGCGCCACGCCGTGCGCGCCGTGTGACTGCGCCAGCGCCACATCGTCGCGCCCCAGCCCGCCGAGGCCGTAGACCGGGATCGGGCTGGCGGCGGCGAGCGCGGAAAAGGTGTCCCAGCCAAGCGTGGCGGCACCCGGGTGGGTGAGCGTGGGCAGCACCGGCGACAGCAGCGCGAAATCGGCCTCGATCGCGGCGGCGTGCGCCAGCTCGGCGGCATCGTGGCATGACACGCCGATCCAGTCGTAGTCCGGACGCGCCGTCAATCGGGCGGCGGCGGTCGAATCGAGGTGCACGCCGTCCGCGCCCGCCGTGTGCGCCAGCGCCGGATCGCCGTTGACCAGCACGCGGGCGCCGTAGCGGTGGGCGCGGCGCACCGTCTCGCGTGCCAGTACCAGCCGGGCCTCTTCAGGCAGCGTCTTGTCGCGCAGCTGGATCAGCCGCAGGCCGTTGGCGAGCGCGATGTCGAGGCGCGCGAGGAAGGTGTCGAGGCCGAGCGACTCGGCATGGGTAATCCCCAGCAGCGGCGGCAGCGACAAGGCCTTCAAAACCGGGAAGTTGGCCGGCAGGAGCGGCGTCACCTCGACCGCATCGGGTTGTTGCCAGGAAAACACCTGTCCCTCGTGCGGGTGCGGTTCGCCCTGCCAGTCGAACACGCGGAAGAAGTTGAGACGCACGATGGCGTGCGGGTATTCGAACACCCGGGTGATCCAGCGGCAGGCGCGGGTGACGACGATGCCGAGCTCCTCGTGCAGTTCGCGCGCCAGCGCGGCCTCCAGCGACTCGCCCGCCTCCACCTTGCCGCCGGGAAACTCCCAGTAGCCCGCGTAGGGCTTGCCTGACGGGCGCTGCGCCAGCAGCACGCGGCCGTCGGGCTGGGTCAGCACCGCGGCGGCGACTTCGGTGACCGGAGTCGGGCTCATTGCCTGCCCGCCCAGTCGCGCGCGAACTGCCAGGCCACCCGTCCGTTGCGCGCGCCGCGCCCCATCGACCACTGCAGCGCGGCGCGCTCGAAGCCTTCGTTGGCCGATGCGCCCAGCGCCGCCGCCCAGTGGCGGGCAATGGCGAGATAGGTGTCCTGGTCCATGCTGTGGAAAGACACCCACAGCCCGAAACGGTCGGACAGCGAGACCTTTTCCTCAATCGCCTCGCCTGGATGCACCTCGCCGCCGAGGTATTGCGTTTCCAGGTTTTCCGCCATGTATTCCGGCATCAGGTGGCGGCGGTTGCTGGTCGCGTAGACCAGCACGTTGTCCGACGGCCCCGCCAGCGAGCCGTCGAGCGCGGCCTTCAGGCTGGTGTAGCCGGGTTCGTGTTCGGCGAACGTGAGGTCGTCGATGAAGACGATGAAGCGGTAGTCGGCGTCGGCCAGCTGGTCGAACAGATCGGGCAGCTGCGGCAGACCGGCCTTGTCGACTTCGATCAGGCGCAGCCCCTTGGGGGCGTACTTGGCGTGAACCGCCTTCACCAGCGAGGACTTGCCGCAGCCGCGCGCACCGGTCAACAGCACGTTGTTGGCGGGCTTGCCGGCGACGAACTGGCGCGTGTTGGCGTTCACCCGCTGCTTCTGCTCGTCGATCGCCAGCAGGTCGCGCAGGGCCACCCTTTGCGGATGCGGGATCGGTTTCAGCGTCCCCGCCTGCGCCGACCAGCGCGCCGCGCGCACGCGCTTCCAGTCCGGCGCGGCGGTGGCCGGGGCGTCGAGGCGATCGAGCAGTTTTTCGATGCGCGGCAGCAGGGCGGCAAGATCAGTCATCCCGGGATTTTAGCTGCTGGCCTGGAAAAAAATCCGCTTTCCGCTGGCGAAAGCGCGCCAGCGAAGCGGAAAAATCCTGACTAGACTTCTATCGATCGGGCGCACGGTGCGCCGCGAAAGGAGGCGACATGAACACAGGGATGAAAATCGCCGCGTGCCTGCTCGCGGGCTGGGCCTGCCTGGCCTCGGCCGGCGAGGACGACATTCGTCACGGCCGCTATCTGATTCAGATCGGCGGCTGCAATGACTGTCATACCGCCGGCTTCATGCAAAAAGGAGGCAGGATTGCCGAGGCCGACTGGCTGACCGGCGACGAAATGGGCTGGCAGGGGCCGTGGGGCACCACCTACCCGTCCAACCTGCGCCTGCTGGTGCAGCATATGGACGAGCAGGCCTGGCTCGCGCGGGCGCGCCAGCCGATGCGGCCGCCGATGCCCGCGCCGTCGCTGCAGGCCATGACCGACGATGATCTCAGGGCGATCTATCGCTACCTGCGCAGCCTCGGCGCGAAGGGCTCGCCCGCACCGGCCTACGTGCCGCCGGGGGAGAAGGTGGTAACGCCGTATCTCGATCTCACGCCGAAAAACCTGCCGCAGCAGGCCGCCCGCTGAGCCTTCCGGCACGTGGCCGCCGCGGTCCGGCGCCCGGGGCGATCGTCGAATCAGGTACGGTACTCTGCGTTGATCTTGACGTAGTCGTACGAGAAGTCGCAGGTCCATACCGTGGCTTGGGCTGAGCCGCGATTGAGTGCCACGCGCACGGTGATGTCGGCTTCCTGCATCACCGCCGCGCCCTGCGCCTCGGTGTAGCTGGCGGCGCGGCCGCCCTTCTCCGCCACCAGCACGTCGCCCAGATACACCTGCAACGTGTTGACGTCGAGGTCCGTCACTCCCGCATAGCCGATGGCAGCAAGGATGCGGCCGAGGTTGGGGTCGCTGGCGAAGAACGCGGTCTTGACCAGAGGCGACCGCGCGATCGCGTAGGCAATCTGCTTGCATTCGGCGCGGTCGCGCCCGCCTTCGACCGCCACGGTGATGAACTTGGTCGCACCCTCGCCGTCGCGCGCCATCGCCTGCGCCAGTTCGATCGCGACGTCGCTGACCGCGGCTTTCAGCGCGGCATAGTCGGCGCTGGCGGCGTCGGCGATTTCCGCATTGCCGGCCTGCCCGGTGGCGATCAGGATGAAGCTGTCGTTGGTCGAGGTGTCGCCGTCGACGGTGACGCAGTTGAATGACACGTCGGCTACTTCCTTCACCAGCTGCGGCATCAGGTCGGGCGCAATTGCGGCGTCGGTCGCCACGTAGCCCAGCATGGTCGCCATGTTGGGGTGGATCATGCCGGATCCTTTGGCGATGCCGGTCACCGTTACCGTCTTGCCGCCAACCTGCGCCCGGCGCGACGCACCCTTGGCGACGATGTCGGTGGTCATGATCGCGTGCGCGGCTTCCGACCAGTGGTCGGGTGCGAGATCGGCCTGCGCCGCCGGCAGCGCGGGCAGGATCTTGTCGATGGGTAGCGGCTCCAGGATCACCCCGGTGGAAAACGGCAGCACGGCTTCTGCCGCGCAGCCCATCAGCCGCGCCACCGCTTCGCAGGTCTGGCGCGCGCGCTGCAGGCCCTCATCGCCGGTGCCGGCGTTGGCGTTGCCAGTGTTGATCACCAGTGCGCGGATGTTGCCGCCCGCGAGATGCTGCCTGCACAGGGTCACCGGTGCGGCACAGAAGCGGTTTTGGGTGAACACCCCGGCCACCCGGGCGCCTGGCGCAAGCTCGATCAGGGTGATGTCGCGGCGACCGGGTTTTTTGATGCCGGCCGAGGCAATGCCCAGGCGCACGCCGCGAATGGGCAGCAGGGAAGCGGGATCGGGGGCGGCGAGCTTGACGGGCATGGCGGTTTCGCAAAACGGAAAACCGTCATTTTATGCCGGCCGGCCGGCAAATGGATGCGGGAATTTACTGCGTGCGCCCAAGCAACCAGTTCATCGCGCGGCGGAATTCAGGACGCCACGGCCACACCGGATCGAGTTCGATGGAGCGTGCCAGCGAGGCCAGTGAAATCAGGGCGAAGACGGAAAACAGCAGTTGCGAAACGAGCTGGCGGGGGGTGAGCATGCCGAGGGGCATGTCCAGGAAGCCGGGAATGTAAAACAGGCTGGCAAAGGCCGCAAAAAGAAAAGCCGGGCCGAGGTACATGGTGTTCCCATCATTTGGAGTTGTTGTGCATGAACACCAAGCAAGCTTCGTTCCAGGTTGTGAAACTGCAGTCAATACAAGGGCTATGTTTGTCCGGCGGACTGTGCCAGTGAAAAAATGTAAATTAATTCGACAGCTATTTGCTTTCCGGCTCGGCGGCGAGCTTGCGCAGGATCTCGTGCGAGAGCGAGTAGAACTGCGGCGTGGGGCCGAGATCTTCATAGATCGGATCGCCGTAGTCGTCTTCGGCAATGACGCGGTTGCCGGGGATGTAAGGCATGGCCACCTCAAGCTCGTCCAACGCGGCACGGATCAGGTCGGACATCAGTTGGGAAGCGTTGCGGCCGGGATACATCATGTGCAGGGCTTCAATCCGCGCAACGTCGCGCAGCGGCAAATGAACCATATAGGCGCGCACATCTGTCCGCGCATGTCCCTCCTTGCTCCAGCGTTGGATCAGTTCGGCGATACGCATGGGATTTCCCCGGTCTCACAATGTCTTGTTTATAGCAAAGCCCTTCGTAAGGGAAAGCCGGATTCAGCCAGTGCGGCGCCACACCAGCGTGCGGTTGTTCGCCGGCATGGCGATGTCCTGTTGCAGGACCAGCCCTTGCGTGCGAGCCAGCGCGTCTACCGCCTCGAAGTCGCGCACCCCGGAGGCCGGGTCGCGCGCCTTCAGCCAGGCGTCGAAGCGGGCATTGCTCTCCGAAGTGTAGGCGCCGTTGGTGTTGAACGGGCCGTACACCGCCAGTACGCCACCGGCCTCCAGCACTTCGCCCACGCCTTCGAAAAAAGCTTCCACCTCGGGCCAGCCCATGATGTGCAGGGTGTTGGCCGAGAACACCGCATCGTAGCGCCCGCAGCGCCAGCCGGGCTGGCTGACGTCGAGCGCGATCGGTGGCCGCACATTGGGCAGCGCGGCTTCATCGAGCCAGGCCCGGATGCCAGCATGATGCGGCGGCACGTCGGCGCTCTGCCAGACGAGGTGCGGCAGTTCGGCGCCGAAATACACGGCATGCTGGCCGGTGCCGCTGCCGATTTCCAGCACCTGTCGGCAGTCGGCAAATATTTTGCGCAGCACCGCCAGGATCGGCTCACGGTTCTGCACGCAGGATTCGGAAAAGGGTTTGTCGATCAAGTTTGTTGCTCCGGGGTAAAGAATGCCGCTTGCCGGCGGCAAAGAAAAAGCGCGGGCCAATGGTTTTCAGCCGGACATCATGTCGACCAGGCGGCCGTCGGCCAGCAGCAGCGCGACGTGCACCGGCTTGCCGGCATAGAGTTCGGCGAGCAGGATCCGGTAGCCGGTGAGCTGGGCGCGATGGCGCTCGACCAGTTGCACATCGGACAGCGCGCGGCTGTCGTCGCCGGTCTTGTAGTCGATCAGCCACACCACGTCGTCGAATTCCACCACGCGGTCGAGCCGCTGCAGGCGGCCGTCGGCATCCAGCAGCGCCAATTCGTTGTGGGCGTGTCGATACTGCGCCGGGTCGAACAGGTGCGCCAGCCGGGGCTGTGCCAGCAGGGCGCGGGCCGCGGCCTCGGTGGCGTCCAGTTCGGCTTCAAGCCCCAGGCGCGCCGCCAGCGCGGACAGGTCGCGCGCCGCGCCGGGTGGCGCATGGGCCTCCAGACACGCATGGAACAATTCGCCGCCGGCCGCCACCGGATTTGCGGCCGGCGGGGCGACGCGCTGCCCCACCGCCGGGGCGTCGATGCGGACCGGCACGGCGGCGGTTCCGGTTGCCTCGGCGGCGGCGGGCGGCAGATCGGCCGGCAGGCCGAGGTTTTGCCAGGCGGCGTCGACGCGCGCCAGCCAGGCGTTTTTGGCGGCGTCGCCGCTGACGATCAGTCCCTGCGCGGCGCGGGTCAGCGCCACGTATAGCAGGTTGTCGGATTCGCGCTGCGCCAGATCCGCCTCTTCCTGGAACCAGCCTTCCCGTGCCGCCCCCCGGTCCTCCAGCTTGCCGAACAGCGAAAAGTGCACCGGCCGGGGGGCTTCGGGCGGCCACGGCGCCAGCACGGCGTAGCAGTCGTTGCGCGCGTGGTCGCTGCCGCCCAGGAGCCAGACGATCGGCGCTTCCAGCCCCTTGGCGCCGTGGATGGTCAAGAGGCGCACCGCATTCTCACCGTCGGCCGCCAGCCCCTCGCCGGGCGCGGCGTCGGCGTCGTCGATCAGGCTGGCCAGCTCGCGCACGAAACCGGCCAGCGTGGGGTAGCGCCCCGCGTCCTGCGTCAGCGCCAGCTGCATGAATGCGCGCAGGTTGGCAGCCACCTGGGGGCGCATTGCCTCCGGCACGGCAGCGGCGTAGCGCGCCTCGACATCCCCTTCAAAGTAGATGCGGTCGAGCAGGTCGTGCGCCGGCAGGGTGCCGCAATGGGCGCGCCAGCGGGTCAATCGCTGCGCCGCGCGCGCGAGCGTGGCGGGACAATCGGGCTCGGCAGCCAGCGCAATCAGCCGTTCCCAGCCGCGCGGCCCGGCGCTGGGCGCAAACACCCGCAGCAGGTCGTCGTCGCTGCAGCCGAAGACCGGAGACTTCAGCACGTGCGCCAGCTTCAGGTCGGCATGCGGCAGCAGCAGGGTTTCGATCAGCGCGATCACGTCCTGCGCCTCCAGCGCGTGCAGCAGGCCGCCGCGGCGCGAAGTGATGAAGGGGATGCCGGCGGCTTCCAGTTCGCGCTCGTACAGGTGCAGGTGGGTGCGCTTTCGCACCAGCGCCATGACGTCGCCGGGGCGCGCCGCGCGCAGGGCGCCGGCTTTGTCCGCCACGCCCCAGCGCCCCAGCACCTCGTCGCGCAACACCCGTGCAAACTGCCGCGCTTCCGCATGCACGGCGCGGTCGTCGGCTTCCGGTTGCGGCGTGGTGAGCGGATTGCGCAGGCCGTCTGTCGTCGCGGCTTCTGCTTTTTCCACCTGCACCGGCAGGCAGCGCAGCGCGCCCGGGCGGCTTGCGTGTTCCGGCGCGTGCGCGTGTTCGGCAAAGCCCGCCACACCGGCGAACACCGGGTTGATCGCCGCGACCACCACCGGCGCCAGCCGCCGCGTCATGTCGGTGCTGAAGCGCGCGGCGTCGAAATGCGCGCGCAGAAAATCCGCCGCCGCGTCGAACACCCGCGCCTCGCCGCGACGGAAGCGGTAGATCGCCTGCTTGGGGTCGCCCACCATGAACACCGTCATCGCGCTGTCCGCACCGCGCGCTTCCCGAAGCCAGGTCGAAAGCGCCTGCCACTGCAGCGGGTTGGTGTCCTGGAATTCGTCGAGCAGCAGATGTCGGTAGCGCGCGTCCAGCTTCAGGGCCAGCGCCGGCGCGTGCTCCTCGCTGCGCAAAAGGCGGCAGGCCTGCCATTCGGCATCGGCGAAATCGATCACCCCCTGCTGCACCTTGGCGTCCTGATAGGCCGCCAGCAGCGCGTGGCCGAGCAGCAGGCCGTGGCGGTTGAGCGCCCAGATGCGCTGGTCGGTCTGGATCGCGGCGACGGTTTCCAGCGCGGTTTCGAGCGTGTCGAGGTCGCGCAGGTAGGCATCGCGTTCGGTGCCGAGCGCGTTTTCCAGTTCCTTGGTCGCCTGTTTCTTGCGCCGCTTGCCCGCCGTCATCAGGTGTCTCATGAGTGAGACATGGGCCTCACCGGGCGGCAGGCCCAGGCTGCGCTGAATTTCGGGCGCGCGCACCCGTTCGCTCTTGCCGCCCTTTTCCAGCGCAAAGCCCACCCGTTTTACCCGCGCCGCCATCTGCTCATCGGCCCAGAATGCCGCCACCGGATCGCACTCCAGATTGGGGTGCAGGCCCGGCTTCAGTTGTTCCAGCGCATGCGCCACCGGGTCGGGCGCCTCGTCGGTATACGCCCACCATTCCGCGCGGGCATCGACAAAGCGCTTCAGCAGCGCGCGTAGATTGTGCTCGCCGATGTCGGCCAGTAGCGCCAGCAGGGCAGCGCCTTCAGGCGAATCTGGCGCACCTGCCCATTGCGCCAGCAGGCGGTCGCGCACCTCGTCCTGCAGCAGGCGGGTGCGCTCCAGCAGCGGCGCGCCCCACGGCAACCCGGCTTCCAGCGGCGCGCGTTTCAGCAGATCGAGAAACCAGCCGTGGAAAGTCGTCACCGTCGGCCCCGGCTGCGCGGTCAGCACCGTCTCCAGCAGCCCGCGCGCGCGCGGCAGCAGCGCGTCGATCTCGTCCTCCGGCACCGCCCGCTCGCGCAAAAACTTGCGCACCGTCGCGTCGTCTTCCAGCGCCAGCACGCGCAGCCACTCGTGCAGGCGGTCGGTCATCTCCTGCGCCGCCTTGCGCGTGAACGTGATCGCCAGCAACTCCGAGGGTTTGGCACCCGCCAGCAGCAGACGCAGCATGCGCGACACCAGCAGCCAGGTTTTGCCGCTGCCGGCGCAGGCTTCCACCACCACGGCGCGGGTGGGGGATAAGGCGGTGGCGGTGTCGAGAGGTATAGTCATGAGCGGTCCGAAAGCATTATCCTAAATATCGTCTAACCGCAGCTTTCGAGGAGAAGGCGTACTCAACTTAAACAACGCGGACCAGTACGCCCCATCTAAAAATATTTCGACCAAGCCACGACGCCATGACGAAAGCAGTGCTGACAACCAAGGTTTCGCCGGTCTACGATGACCTGCCGGAAAATAGATATCACTTCCCCAAAGCGTATCTCAATCAGGTTGGTAAAGCGGTTGGTGATTGGATTGTTTATTATGAGCCGCGGCGTTCTACAGGTGAGCTTTCAAGCAGCGGGGGGCGGCAAGTTTATTTTGCAACGGCGCGTGTTGAGTCGATTTACCCTGACCCAGTTCTCGCGGATCACTTCTACGCAGAAATCTCAAATTACCTCCCTTTCGTCCGCCCCGTCCCTTTTAAAGAGGGGGTGCATTACTACGAAACGGGTCTCGAAAAAGCGGACGGCTCAACCAATAAAGGCGCGTTCGGCAGGGCTGTTCGCATGCTGTCAGATGATGAATACGACCTTATTTGGAAGGCCGGGTTTGGTCATGTGATCGGGCTTGAAGAACGGGCTCGCCCAGCACCGGATATTCCGGAAGAGCCGATGCCTCCTACCGTATGGTTAGCGGAGGAACCATCCGAATTACATGACCATGTACCGATGGAGCAGGATCGGCGGATCGTTGAGCAACTTGTTTCGCGGCCATTTCGTGATAAGGCGTTTTCTGCTGCCGTGAAGAGCGCTTACCACGATACCTGCGCCTTCACCGGACTTAAGATCATCAATGGGGGTGGACGATCAGAGGTACAAGCCGCACATATCCGCCCTGTCGAACATCGAGGGCCGGACAGCGTCAGGAATGGAATCGCACTATCCGGTACTGTTCATTGGATGTTTGATCGTGGCTTGATTTCGATTGATGGCGATTTCAGTTTGCTACTCGCGAAAGATCGACTTCCCGATACAGCAGTGCGCCTCTTTAACGTGAATATGAAATTATTGCTGCCTGAGCGAGTTGAATTGAGACCCCATCGCCAATTTCTGGATTATCACCGTCAGAACATTTTCAAGGGGTAATGGCCGGGTCAAAAGGCCAGCATCTCCAGCAATACCGGATGCCAAAGCGCGAGATCGATTTTCCCCATCTTGCCGCCCAGGCGCTGTTTGTCTACGGATCGCAGTTGATCCAGTAGGATGCGGGCGGATTTGCCCTTGAACTCGAATTCCGGGCGGCAGCCGAGCGGCTGGCCGCCGCTGGTGAGGGGCGCGATGAGGGCGCGCGACAGGGCGGCGTTCATGTCGTCCGGCGACACGATCAGGCAGGGGCGGGTTTTCTGGATTTCGCTGCCGATGGTGGGGTCGAGGTTGACCCAGTAAACCTCGCCGCGCTTTACCACACCCATTCTTCGTCACCCTCGTCGACCGGGATGGTGTCGAGTACGGCTTCATCGTTTTCGGCCTGATAGCCGTCAAACCAGCCAGCGCGGGGCTGCTTGAGCGCTTCAATCACGAGCTTCTTGCCTTTGATCTGCAGATCGACGGCATCCTTCAGGCCGCACGAGGCGAGGATGGCGGCGGGGATGATGATGCCCTTCGAGTTGCCTACTTTAACCAGGTTGATGCGCATGACTGCTCTTTTCCAGTACTGACAAGTTAAAACAATGTTATTATAACCCGGAGGCGTCAGGCAACTGTTTCCGTAGCATCCCACATCCCCTTGCGGCACAGCCCGCGCGCTTCGCAGTACTGGCAGGCGGCGTCGACCCCCGATGCGGGGAGCGGCGTGCCGGCGGCGATGGCTTCGAGCAGCGCCGGCAGGCGCAGGCTGATGGCGGCGACGTCGGTTTCGCCGTCGAGTTCGAGCGCGGCGACGGGGGCTTCGTTGATCGGCAGGTAGGCGGCGGCAGCCTCGCACAGCCAGGCGTAGAACGGTAGCTGTACGGCTTCGTCGGGCGCCTTGAGCTTCTTCTTCAGGCCTTGCGCGGCGCTGGTCTTGTAGTCGATCACGTAGCGGGCGTCGCCTTTTGTATCGACGCGGTCGACGCGGCCGTGCAGGGTGATCTCACCCAGGCCTTCAACGCTGTGCGGCACCGCGAAATCGGTTTCGCCGGATTCGTAGCGCCAGCCGGCGGATGCGTGCGCCAGCCAGGCGTCGATGTAGGCGGGCTGGATGCTGTCCCACTGGCTCGCCCAGGCGGCGGCGGTGTACGCGGGCAGCGCGGCAAACTCGGCGGCGGAGAGGGCGTTCAGCCGCGCCAGCGCAGCGTCGCGCTCAAGCGGCGGCACGCTGTCGTGAAAGGCCTTGAGGATGCGGTGCAGGACGTTGCCGTAGTCGCTCTTGTCGAGCGCGTCGTCGGCCTCGTCGAGTTCGCGGATGCCGAGCACGCTGCGCGCGAAAAACCGGTAGGGGCAGTCGAGCAGGGTCTGGTAGGCGGTGGGCGAGTAGTGGCGCGGCAGCTGCGCGGCCGTGACCGTCGGCGCGGGCTGCACGCAGGCGCCGGGCAGCGGGCTGGCCTGCGCGGGGGGGGCGCCGATGGTTTGCGTTGGCAGATCGACGCCCCATGCGGCGTGGTGCAGGGCCTGCAGCCGCAGCACCAGCGGCGAGGCGGGGTTGGGCTCGTCGTTGTGCCACGCCTGCCAGCTGATGAGCGCAGGCCCCTGGACCAGCAGTTGCATCAGGTCGGCGGTGACGGCCTCGGCTTCGTCGCTTGCGGTCGACAGGCCCAGCTGGGCGCGGGTGGCCTGCGAAAACAGGCCGGGCGCGGGGCGCGCGGGCAGGTGGCGGGCGTCGGCGCCGATCAGCGCGACGGCGTCGAACAGGCGCCCGCGGGCGGCGGGCAGCGAGGTCAGCACGATGGGGCTGGCAACGCTGGCGTCGATGAAGCTTTCCGATTCCAGTGCCAGGTTGAGCCAGCGCCGCCACTCATTGAAGCCGTATTTTTCGCTGTCGTCGGCCAGGTCGCGGCGCAGGGCGTCGAGCGTTTCGAGCACGCGGGCGCCGGCGGCGTCGGCCTTGAGCGGGGCGATGGCCTCCAGTTTGGCGAGGCTGTCGGCGAGCCGGGCAAGCCACACCGCCAGCGGCGCGCGGCGCTGCTCGAACCCCTGGCGGGCGTCGAACAGCGCGGCGAGCCAGGCAGGCAGAGCGGCGAATTCGCGGTGCGCCAGCCGCTGCATCTCCGCCATCCCCTGCGACACCCCTTGCCGGCGCAGCGCCAGTTCGAAAGCGAGCACCTGGTCCTGGCGCGCGGCGGGTTCACCCAGAACGAAGGGCGATTTCAGGAGATCGAGCAATTCGACGTGCGGGAAGTCGCTTGCCACGCATTCGAGCCAGCGGTCGATCACCGCGGCGGCGGCGGTGGTCGACAGCGTCCAGCCGGTTTCATCGGCCGCCAGCACGTCCATGCGTTCGAGCAGCGCGCGCACCCGTCGCGCGGTTTCGCGATCGAGCGCGATCAGCGCGAGTGCGCGCCGGCCGGCGCGCAGCTGGCCGGCCACCCAGGTGGCGACGGCGCGCGCTTCGGCTTCCAGGTGCGGCGCCGGGGCCAGCGTGATGCGATCCTGCAGCGGCGAGACGGGGACGCGCCCGACGAGGACGGCGGCGCGGTCGCGCAGCGGCGGATCGGTCAGCTGCCAAGCCTGATGCAGGGTGAAAGCAATGGCTGCTTCGGCGTCCGGCTCGAACAGCGTGAGCGGGGCACGTTCGGCGCAACGGGCGAGAAACTGCCGTTCGACGGCGGTGAGGGTGCCGAGCGCATAGCCGTAAATCGGCTGCGGGGCGGCTCCGATTTGTTCGGCCAGCGTGTCGAGCGCGCGTGCATAGCGTGCCTGCGGGTCATGGCCGTCATTGTTGAGCGCCTGCCATACCGCCTCGATCAGCGCCGTCTCACGATCAAGTACGGCGCGGTCGAGCGCGCCGGCGTGCAGGGCGCGAATCCGTTCGCCGATCCCGCCGCCCAGCCGCGCGGTCGACAGTTCGTCAGCCAGTTGCAGCAGTTCGCCGGCGAGCGCCCAACGGTCGACCGCGCCCAGCCAGTCGACGCGCCGCAGCACGCCATGCAGGCGCGCCAGCCGCCGCGCCTGCGGTTCGGCGCGGCCATCGGCCACGCTGTCGGCCCAGGCCTTCAGCGGGATGATGCGTGGCGGGATCAGTGCCCGGCGGCCGGCAGCCTGCGCCAGCGCGCGGGCGAAATCCTGCGCGGCGCGGTGGTTGGGGACGAGCACCGTCAGCCCGGACAGGTCGGGCAGGCGGTTGGCGTGTTGATCGAGCAGGTGGCGGGCGACGGCATGCGGCAGCGCGCCGTCGCCGGGGATTTTCAAGCGGCTCAGCGCTCCAGGTGTTTCAGCTTGTCCTTGACCGGGGCCCATTCATCGGCGTCGGGCAGCGGATCCTTGCTCTCGATGATGACTTTCCACTGCTTGGCGAGTTCGGCATTGAGCGCGATGTAGGCGCGCTGGTCGTCCGGCACGTCGTCTTCGGCGAAAATGGCTTCGACCGGACATTCGGCCACGCACAGCGTGCAGTCGATGCACTCCTCGGGGTCGATGACGAGGAAGTTGGGGCCCTCGTGGAAGCAGTCCACCGGACAGACATCGACACAATCGGTGTATTTGCACTTTATGCACGCGTCGGCTACAACATAAGTCATTTGTAATTACCCAGATGATTTGAGAAACGCCCGGATGTTTGCAGGCGGCAATTTTGATGTAGCATATCGGCACAAAATCAAATTTTCCAGTATTACCGCCTTCCAAACCATCCAGGCCGTGTCCGGCCAACCGCATAATTCAAATAGGAGCCGCACCGATGAGCGAACATGTTCATTACATATCCGACGATTCGTTCGAACAGGAAGTCCTGCAGGCCGGCGTGCCGGTGCTGGTGGATTACTGGGCGGACTGGTGCGGCCCCTGCAAGATGATCTCGCCGATCCTCGATGAAGTCGCCAAGGAATATGCCGGCAAGCTCAAAGTGTGCAAGCTCAATATCGATGAAAACCAGGCCACCCCGCCGAAGTTCGGCATCCGCGGCATCCCTACCCTGATGATTTTCAAGAACGGCAACGTCGAGGCCACCAAGGTCGGCGCCTTGTCCAAGTCGCAACTCACCGCTTTCGTAGACAGCAACATCTAATAAAAAGTTTTTACCCGGATGGCGCGCCCGGCGCCGCCTGCGCGCAGCACCCGCAGGGAGTACGCCGCCAGACACGCGCCCTGCTGGCGAGTCTTGGCGCAGCGCCATCCGGCTTCACCCCTCCCCATCTCCCGGCTCTTTCAAGCGAGCCTACTCAGGCCTCTTCTTCATGTACCTTTCCGAACTCAAGCAGAAACCGATCACCGAGCTTCTTGAAATCGCCGCCACCAACGGCATCGACAACGCCAACCGCTTTCGCAAGCAGGAACTGATCTTCGCCATCCTGAAAGCGGTGGCGAAGCGCGGCGAGAGCATCTTCGGAGACGGCGTGCTGGAAGTGCTGCCGGACGGCTTCGGTTTCTTGCGTTCGCCGGAAGCCTCGTATCTGGCCAACACCGACGACATCTACGTGTCGCCGTCGCAGATCCGCCGCTTCAACCTGCACACCGGCGACAAGATCGAAGGCGAGATCCGCACCCCCAAGGACGGTGAACGCTATTCGGCGATGACCAAGCTCGACAAGATCAACGACGAGCCGCCCGAGGCCAGCAAGAACAAGATCCTGTTTGAGAACCTCACGCCGCTGCATCCCGACCAGCCGCTCAAGCTGGAACGCGACGTCAAGGCCGAGGAAAACATCACCAGCCGCGTGATCGACATCGTCGCCCCGATCGGCAAAGGCCAGCGCGGCCTCCTGGTGGCGCCGCCCAAAACCGGCAAGACGGTGATGCTGCAGCACATCGCCCACGCCATCACCTCCAACCATCCCGACGTCGTGCTGTTCGTGCTGCTGATCGACGAGCGCCCGGAAGAAGTGACCGAAATGAGCCGCACTGTGCGCGGTGAAGTCATCGCTTCCACCTTCGACGAACCCGCCAGCCGTCACGTGCAGGTGGCGGAAATGGTGATCGATCGCGCCAAGCGCCTGGTCGAGCACAAGAAGGACGTGGTGATCCTGCTCGACTCCATTACCCGTCTCGCACGCGCCTACAATGCCGTGCAGCCGGCATCCGGCAAGGTGCTCACCGGTGGCGTCGACGCCAACGCATTGCAGAAGCCGAAGCGTTTCTTCGGCGCCGCACGCAACATCGAGGAAGGCGGTAGCCTCACCATCATCGCCACCGCGCTGGTCGACACCGGCAGCCGAATGGACGACGTAATCTACGAGGAATTCAAGGGCACCGGCAACCTCGAAATTCACCTCGACCGCAAGATGGCCGAGAAGCGCCAGTACCCCGCCATCAACGTCAACCGCTCCGGCACCCGCCGCGAAGAACTGCTGATGCCGCAAGACATCCTGCAGAAGGTGTGGGTGTTGAGGAAGCTGTTGTACCCGATGGACGACATGGAGGCGATGGAATTTCTGCTGGACAAGATCCGTGCGACAAAAAACAATAGCGAGTTCTTCGACTCGATGCGGCGGGGTTGATCGGGGCCTGCATCTCCGCTATACTCCCGCGTTCTCCGAATTCAACCCATTTTAAGGAATTGCCATGAAAGCCGGCATTCACCCCGATTACAACGAAGTGACCGTGACCTGCTCCTGCAGCAACACCTTCAAAACCCGTTCCACGCTGGGCAAAGACGCCCTGCATGTGGAAGTCTGCTCTGCCTGCCATCCGTTCTATACTGGCAAGCAGAAGATCGTGGACACCGCCGGACGCGTCGAGAAGTTCCGTCAGCGCTACGGCATCAAGTCAACCGCGGCATAAAGCAAGCCGGTCTGCGCGATTATGCAAAAAGCGGCTTTGGCCGCTTTTTGCATTTTCGCGGCGCGACAACGGTATCATTTTGAGCGCCGCCCCTCGAGGAAGAGACTGACGTGACCCCCCGCGCTTTTCGCCGTATTGCCGTCATTGCCTTCGGTTCGCTGGCGCTCTCCCACTGCGCGCAAAATCCGGTTAGCGGCGACAAGGACTTCGTGCTGATGTCGGAGCAGCAGGAAATCCAGTTGGGCGCGCAGGCCCACCAGGATGTGCTGAAGGAATACGCGGCGCTAAATAATCCTGTGCTGCAGGCCTACGTGAATGAGGTCGGCCAGCGTCTGGCGCAGCAAAGCCACCGGCCGCACCTGCAATGGCATTTCACCGTGGTCGACAGCCCCGATGTCAACGCCTTTGCGCTGCCCGGCGGATACGTTTATATCACCCGCGGCCTCATGGCGTATCTGAATTCAGAGGCCGAACTGGCCGGCGTCGTCGGCCACGAAATCGGCCACGTCACCGCGCGCCACGGGGTGCGCCAGCAAAGCGCGTCCACTGCGGCCGGACTGGGCGCGGTGCTGGGATCGATCCTGGTACCGGGGCTGGGCAATCAGGCGGGCGCCACCCTGCTGCAAACGCTGGCGCAGGCCTGGACCGCTGGCTACGGCCGCGAGCATGAACTGGAATCCGACCGTCTCGGCGCCGAATATCTGGCGAAGACCGGCTACAACCCGCAGGCGATGATCGACGTCATCGGCGTGCTGAAAAACCAGGAGCTGTTCGCCGCCGAACAGGCCCGGCGTGACGGCCGCCCGCTGCGCACCTATCACGGTACCTTCGACACCCATCCCGACAACGACGCGCGCCTCAAGCAGGTGGTGGGTGCAGCGAACCAATACACCGTTGCCAACCCGCGTGACGGCCGCAGCGACTATCTGCAAAAAATGGCCGGCATCTATTTTGGCGACAGCCCCGAGCAGGGCCTGATCCGTAACAACATGCTGTTGCATGAAAAACTTGGCCTTGTGCTCCAGTTCCCGCCAGGCTGGCGGGTGCAGAACCGTCCCGACCGGGTCGTGGCAATGAGTCCCCAGGGCGATGCGCTGGTCGAACTGCAACAGGGACCGAAGAACGACAAGCCGCTGGATACCCTGCAAAAAGGCCTCAAACTGGATGCCGGCGCGCGCTACGACAGCGGCAAGCTCAGCGGCTATCCGGCGGCATTCGCCGCCGGCACGCAGCAGGGCAAGCCGGTGGTGGTGGCGGCCGTGGTATTCAACGGCACGCAGTACCTGATCGCCGGCATGACCAGGGACAAGCCGGCCTACGATCGCGAACGCAGCACCCTGCGCGCAGTGATCAACAGCTTTCGCGCGATCACCGCGGCCGAGAAAATGGAGGCCCGGCCTTATGTGCTGAAACTGTTCACGGCGCAGCCCGGCATGACGATGGCAAATCTGGCGCGGCAGTCGCCGCTGGGCGCCGACGCCGAAAGCCAGTTGCGCCTGATGAACGCCCTTTACCCAAGCGGCGAGCCCAGCCCGGGCCAGCGCCTCAAAATTGTCCAGTAAGCGCCTGTCCAATTTTTCGCAGCACCCGCAAGGGGTAGGCCGTGGTTGTCCCCGCGAGGAGGAGGCCGCGGTTGTAGAGCCGACGAGTCGGCAACAACCGCGCTCTAAAGGCGCTGTCCCGAGGGATACACCTTCGGATAAAGCGCCAACAACCACGCTCCACCTGCAAGGAGCTCGCCGGTGGGTGCCCCGCTGCTGCGCAGCGACCCTTCCGCAGCTCGGGCTGCTGCTGCTCTGTGCCGCCTGGCTGCTGCCGGGTCTGGTGGGGCACGCGCCATGGAAGGGCGGCGACGGCGATCACTTCGTGCAACTGTGGCTGCTGCTGCAAAGCGACGTTGCGCCGCAGGCTGCGGCGGCCACGCCGCCGCTGTACTACTGGGTGGCGGCCGCCACCGCCTGGCTGACTTCGCCTATCCTGGCCCTGCCCGACGGCGCGCGGCTGGCCTCAGGGGTGTTCATCGCGCTGGCGCTGTTTTTTGTCGCGCGCACCGCGCGTGCGCTGTATGGCGCAGAAGCCGGCTGGGCTGCGGCTCTGACGCTGTTGGGCTGCGTGGGCTTGCTGGTGCGCGGTCACGAACTCAATGCCTATACCGCCCAGTTCGCCGCCGCCGCGATCATGCTGCATGGCGTGGCCGGCCTGCCGCAAAACTCTCGTAGTGGCTGGGCGCTGGGCATCGGGGCTACGCTCATGCTGCTGGCCGGCGGCGCGGCGGAAGCGGTGCTGATCCTGGCGCTGGCGGGCGTGTTGCCGCTGTTGCTTGAGGAGTATCGTTCGCCGGCGGCGCGGCGCGCGTTGCTGTGGGGGTTGGGCCTCGCGCTTGCCGCCAGCGTGGCATGGCTGGCTTATCTCGCCACCCAGGCGATCCCGTTTGTGCGCGTGCTCAATCTTGAGCGCTGGCTGGGCGGCGAGGGCCTTCGTCCGGGCTACTACCCCGGCATTCTGGCCTGGTACGCCTGGCCGGCGTGGCCGCTGGCGGCCTGGGCGCTGTATCGCGGCCGGCGCCAGTGGCGCACGCCGGGGATGGTGCTGCCGCTCGGCGCGCTGGCGGGCCTGCTCGGTCTGTACGCCCTGGCGGCGCATTCCGGCGAGGAGCAGGGCCTCATACTGTTGCTGCCGCTGGCTCTCTTGGGCGCCGCCGGGCTGTTCAGCCTGCGGCGTGGCGCGGCCAGCGCCCTGTTGTGGTTTGCGCTCATGCTGTTCGGCTTTATCGGGCTGCTGCTGTGGGCCTACTGGAGCGCACACGACCTGGGCCGTCCGGCGCGGCTGGCGGCGCGGCTGGTCAAGCTGGGGATGACCGGCGTCGGCGAATTGCGTCCGTGGGCGCTGGCACTGGGTCTTGTCGTTACCCTGATCTGGGTCGGATTCCTCGCCCGTGTCGACCGCTCGCCGCTGCGCCCCATCCTGGTGTGGACGGCGAGCCTGACCTTCATCTGGGTTCTGCTGATGGCGCTGTTTCAGGCGCCGCTCGACCGTCGCCTGAGTTATGTCAGCGTCGGCGAGGCGCTGGCGGCGCGGGTGCCGCAAGCGGCGTGCATCCAGACCCATCAGGTGCGCAGCACGCAGCGCCTGCTGCTGGCGTATCACAGCGGCCGCCAACTCCTCGTCCCTGCCGATGCCGGCTGCGACTGGCTGCTGCTGGAGACGCGGCGCAACGAGCCAGAACCGTATATTCCGGATGGCTGGCTCAAGCGCTGGGAAGGCGCGCGCCCTGGCGACCGTTCCGACCGCTTCCATCTGTATGCCCGGCGCTGGCAGTAAATTAGGGTCGGCGCGCGTCGCTGCTGTCATCTTGGCGGGCGGACAGGGCCGCCGCATGGGCGGCGCCGACAAAGGCCTGATCGATTATCGGGGGCGCCCGCTGGTCGAATGGGCGCTTGCCGCGCTGGCGCCGCAGGTCGGCGAAATTCTCATCAGCGCCAACCGCAATCTCGACATCTACGTGGCCTATGGCCACCGCGTGCTGCCCGACACGATGCCCGATTTCCCCGGCCCGCTGGCGGGCGTGCTGGCGGCGCTGGACGCCGTCACGGCGGACTGGTTGCTGGTCGCGCCCTGCGACACGCCGCACCTGCCCGCCGATCTGGCCGCGCGTTTGCTCGATGCGGCGCTGCGGGAAAGCGTGCCGCTGGCGGTGGCGGCGGACGGGGAACGCGTGCACTACGGCAGCTTCCTCGTGCGCGCCGATCAGCGTAACAGCCTCGCCGCATTCCTGGCGCGCGGCGAACGTGCGGTGCGCCACTGGCAGGCCCGCCTGCCCTCAACGTCCGTGCGGTTCGATGCGGCCTGCTTTGCCAATTTCAACCAGCCGCAGGATCTGCGGGCGGATTAAGGCTCCTGGTGTTGACAAGGGGGCCTGCCGTCGCGTGCGGCCCCGATCGAATCAGTCGTGAGCGATTATTTTGTCGGTGAACAGGTAATCCCGCAGTTCCTTGTCGAACTTCGGGTCGTGCCGGCGAATCCACTCCATCACCATGGCGGCATGCTCTTTCTCCTCGTCGCGGTTGTGCTTGAGGATGGCGCGCAGCTCCGGATCCTTGCAGGCATCCATGCGCTGGTTGTACCAGTCCACCGCCTCGAGTTCTTCCATCAGCGAGACGATCGCCCGGTGCATATCGCGGGTCTCGGCACTGAGTGCTTCGACCGGCTCGTGATAACCCTCGTTTGCCATGTTTTTTCCTGTTTGGTTGGGAAAGACTTTATTCGGCGCCTTGCAGCGGGCGGCTTATTTAAACCGGGCGGTGGCGGAATGCACGGCCTCGCTGACTGATTCCCATGCCAGTTCGACGCCGGCCTTCAAATCCTGCCAGGCGCCTTCGCCAGCGGATTCGAGCTCGCCCAGCTTGCTGCGGGCGTGGTCGCGCTTGCTGCGCAGGGCCTCGATCTGCTTGTGATATTCGGCGCGCGCGCTGGCTTCAGCGGCATCGGCCTTTGCCGCCAGTGCGTCGATCTCGGCGTTCCATTGGTCCAGTTTGTCGTGCATCTTGCGTATGAAGTCTTCTTTCGTGCTCATGGCATTTTCCTTTTTGCTGCGGGACACGGAAGTGCATTGGGTCAGTCGACGTGAAGCGAGGCGCATGATAGCCCCCTCGCCACGCGAGCCGGACAATTTGCACTGATCACGGCCCGGGCGGCAGGTCCTATCCGTCAGGTTTGCTCGTTTTGCGGTTCGTCCGGGCTGTCCGGCATCGGTGAACTGCGTTTGTGATCCCCCAGTTTGCCGAGCGTGCTGTCGAGCGAGCGCTTCAGTTTTTGGGCGGCGCCGTCGATTGCCTGGTGCAGCGAGCTGGCTTGTTCGGTGACCGCGATCGGCTGACGGCCGGCTACGCGTGCTTCCATCAGGCAGCGCTTGTCGTTTTCGCCGGCCTTTTGACCATTGACGTCGCTGAGGTGGATTTCCACCCGGGTGACATCATCGCTAAAGCGGCCGAGCGCCCGCTGCACCACTTCTTCGGCATGGCGTCCGAGGGCTTCGCGGCCGTCCACGCTTTCATCTGTATTGAACTGTATTTGCATAGGGTACTCCTGAAAAAAAGATGGCAGGCCGTGCGTCAGCCGGATGCAAGGCATGGCGCGCCGCCAGGGCCGGTTGTCTGGAATGCCGTGAAGGCGTGGCGATACGCAATGCAAGAAGTGCCCCCCCATGTGTTGAAGCACGAGTGGGGTCGGCTGCATCAATTACCTGGCGGGTTTTTTGCCGCTGCGTTCGGCGCGCGCCTTGACGATCAGCTGATCGAGCACCTCGAACAGGCGCGCTTCGCTGCCGGTCATCGACATCGAGGTGGCGTATTTGCCGTCGATGATGAAGGCAGGCACGCCGGTGATGGCGTACGTGGTGGCCAGCCGCGCACCCTGGGTGACCTTGGACTGCGTCGAGAACGAATTGTAGATGTCCTCGAACTGCTTGCGGTCGACACCCTGTTGGGCGATCCAGCCGCCCAGCACGGCCGGGTCGTTCAGGTTGATGTTTTCCACGTGGTAGGCGTCGAACACCTTGCGGTGCAGGGTGTCGAGCCGGTTTGTCGGTACCAGCGTGTGTTCCAGCATGTAATACTGTTCCATTGTGTAATACAGCTTGGCGCCAGGCACCCAGTCGTCGCGGAACACCGCCGGCACGCGGCGAACCTGGACGTCCCTGGGCAGGGTTTTCAGCCAGGCATTGAGGCCGGGTTCGAGCTGAAAGCAGTGCGGGCAGCGGTACCAGAAAAACTCCAGAACTTCGATCTTTTTTCCGGTGGCGACCGGCTGTGCCTGCTTCAGGCGGGTGTAATCGTGCCCTTCGAAGGCTTCCGGCCCGGCGGCCAGGGAAGACAGGGAAAAAACGGCGGCGGCGAAGAAAGACAAAGCGCGGGTGAACATCAAGGCGACTCCTGTAGGGTGAGAATTTCTTTGACCAGTGTGGCAGGGATATCGTTCTGCGTCAGCAGGCTGCGGGTGCGATCGACTTCATCCATGGCGCTGAACGGGCCGACGCGCACGCGATGGAACACCCCCTTGCCGGCCACTTCGCCGGTCTGGATGACGGCTTCGACGCCCAGCATGGCGAGTTGCGCCTTCAGGTTGTCGGCATCGTCCGCATTCTGGAATGCGCCTGCCTGCAGAAAATAGCGCGTGGCGGGCGCGGCGGGCGCGGTGGACGGCGGCAGTTCGCCCTGGGCGTCGCCCGGCAGGACCTTGTAGAAATCGAAGCTGGGCGCGGGCTCCGGGACGTCGGCAGCGGGCGCAGCCGGGCGGGGCGCCGGCGCCGTGGGCTTGAACAGGTTGTTGCCGGTGACCCACAGCGCCACGAGGACGGCGAGAATCGCGCCGACGATGAGACCGATCAGCACGCCAGTAAAGATGGAGTTGCCGCCCGAGCGGCCGTTTTTGCGGGGTGGAGGCTTGGCCATGGCTACATTTTCTCCGGGGCCGACACGCCGAGCAAGGCCAGCCCATTGACGATCGCGATGCGGGTGGCGTCGGCCAGCGCCAGCCGGGCCAGTTTTGTCGCCGCATCGTCGACCAGGAATTTTTCGGCGTTGTACCAGGCGTGAAAATCGCCTGCCAGCACGCCAAGGTAGTGCACCAGCAGGTGCGGCGCCAGTTCGCGCGCGGCGGTGGCGACGGTTTCCGGGTATTCGGCCAGGCGCTGCATCAGCCCGAGCTCGTGCGGCGCGGTCAGCGGCGCGAGGTCGACACCGTCGAGCGTGGCAGGTTGCCCGCCCCATTCCTCGAACACCCGGCAGATCCGCGCGTGCGCGTACTGCACGTAGTACACCGGGTTGTCGGTGTTTTTGGCGACCGCCAGATCGACATCGAAGATGTATTCGGTGTCGGCCTTGCGCGAGAGCAGGAAGAAGCGCACCGCATCCTTGCTGGTCCATTCGATGAGGTCGCGCAGGGTGACGTAGCTGCCGGCGCGCTTGGAGATCTTGACCTCCTCGCCGCCGCGCATCACGCGCACCATCGTGTGCAGCAGGTAATCGGGATAGCCCTCGGGGATGCCGACGTTGGCGGCTTGCAGGCCGGCGCGCACACGGGCGATGGTGCCGTGGTGGTCGGTGCCCTGGATGTTGATCGCGCGCTCGTAGCCGCGTTCCCACTTGGCGATGTGATAGGCGACGTCGGGCACGAAATAGGTGTAGGTGCCGTCGGATTTTTTCATCACGCGGTCCTTGTCGTCACCGTAGTCGGTGGTTCGGAGCCACAGCGCGCCGTCCTGCTCGTAGGTCTTGCCGGCCTCGATCAGCCGCTTGACCGTCGCCTCCACGCGCCCGCTGGTGTACAGGCTCGATTCCAGATAATAGTGGTCGAAGCGTACCGCGAAGGCCTTGAGGTCGAGGTCCTGCTCATGGCGCAGGTACGCGACGGCGAACTGGCGGATCGAGTCGAGATCGTCGACGTTGCTCGATGCCGTGAATTCGCGGTCGTCCGACTTGACCGTCTTTTTTGCCAGGAAATCCGCCGCGATGTCGGCGATGTAGTCGCCGTTGTAAGCGGCTTCCGGCCATCCGGCGCCGCCCGGTTTCAGCCCTTTTGCGCGTGCCTGCACGCTGTTGGCCAGCGTGGCAATCTGCACCCCGGCGTCGTTGTAGTAGAACTCGCGATAGACGTCCCAGCCCTGCGCCCCGTAGAGGTTGCAGATGGCGTCGCCCAGCGCCGCCTGGCGGCCGTGGCCGACGTGCAACGGGCCGGTCGGGTTGGCGGAGACGAACTCGACCAGCATCTTGTGGCCGGCACCCGCATCGCCGCGGCCGAAAGCCGCGCCGGCCGTACGGATCTGCGGCACCAGGCCGTGCCAGGCGGCGGGGGTGAGGTGGAAGTTGATGAAGCCGGCGCCGGCGATTTCCGCCCTGGCGATCAGCGGGGATTTTGGCAACTCGGTGAGGATCCGCTGCGCCAGTTCGCGCGGATTCCTCTTCAGCGGCCGTGCCAGCTGCATCGCGGCATTGCTGGAAAAGTCGCCGTGGGCGGAGTTCTTCGGACGTTCGATTTCGAGGCTGACCGGCGCGTCCGGGGCCACGGTTTCGAGGGCGATGCCGATCAGCAGGGCGATCTGGTCTTTGAGCGGATGGGTGCTGGACATGGTTACAGAGAGGATGGGGTAACTCGCACCCTCAGTGTTCGAATGGGTAGCCCGCGATTATATGCGCCGCACGCAAGGCCTCAAAACACCAGCGGGTCGACGTCGAGCGACCAGCGCGCCACGCGCGGCTTGATGGTGTCCAGCAGCGGTCGCCAGTCGCGCACGAAGGCCTGCAGAGCCAGTCTTGAGGCGGACTGGATCAGCAGTTGCGCGCGCTCCAGATTGGCGATGCGCGCCATCGGCGCGGGGGTGGCGCTGAACACGCTGACGTCGGCCGTATCCGGCGCGAGCGCTGCGGCGCGCTGTAGGTAGGACAGCGCCGCCTCCATCGTGGGCGCTTCGGCGCGCAGCAGGATCTGCCGGGTGAAGGGGGGCAGGTCGAGCTGGCGGCGCTCGGCCAGCAGCGCGCGCGCATAGCCGGCGAAATCGTGGCGCTGCAGGTAGCGGAACAAAGGATGATCGGGGAAGGCGGTCTGGATCAGCACGCGACCTGGCTTGTCGGCGCGCCCGGCGCGCCCGGCCACCTGCATCAGCTGGGCGAACAGGCGTTCGGTGGCGCGAAAGTCAGGGCTGTAGAGCGCGCCGTCGGTGTCGAGGATCAGCGCCAGCGTCATGTTGGGGAAGTCGTGGCCCTTGGCCAGCATCTGGGTGCCGACCAGGATGTCGACCGCGCCGCCGTGCACCGCCGCGCCCAGTTCGGCCCAGGCGCGCGGACGCATGGTGTCGCGGTCGATGCGGCGGACGCGCGCGGCGGGCAGCAGCGCGGTGAGCGTTTCCTCCAGCCGCTGGGTGCCCTGGCCGAGGGCTTTCAAATCAGGGTTGCCGCAGCTCGGGCATGCGGGTGGGATGCGCGTCTCGAATCCGCAGTGGTGGCATTTCAATCGATGCGAAGTGCGGTGCAGTACCAGCCGCGCCGAGCAGCGCGGGCAGGGCGAAACCCAGGCGCAGCTCGGGCAGTACAGCGCCGGGGCGTAGCCGCGGCGGTTCAAAAACACCAGGCTCTGCTCGCCGCGCGCCAGGGTTTCGGTCAGCGCCAGCAGGGCGGGACGGGTGAGACCGTTGTCGAGCGGAATGTGCTTGAGGTCGACCAGTTCGATCGCCGGCAGCCGCGCCTGGCGGATGGCGCGCTGCTGCAGCTCGATCAGCCGGTAGCGTCCGGTCGTGGCCTGGGCATAGCTTTCCAGCGAGGGCGTGGCGGAGCCGAGTACCACCGGCACGTCGCACTGCTTGCCGCGCGCGATGGCGACGTCGCGCGCCGAGTAGCGCAGGCTGTCCTGCTGCTTGAACGAGGCGTCGTGCTCCTCGTCGACCACGATCAGCCCCAGCCGCGGCAGCGGCGCGAACACCGACAGCCGGGTGCCGAGCAGTACGTCGCAGTCGGAGGCGGCGAGCCAGTTTTCGGCGCGATCTTTCTCGGCGAGGCCGCTGTGCAGGGTGGCGAAGCGGCGCCCGGGAAAGCGGCGGCGGAAATGTTTTTCCAGTTGCGGGGTCAGCGCGATTTCGGGAATCAGCACCAGCGCCTGTTTTTCCTCGGCCAGCACCGCGTCGATCAGGCGCAGGTACAGCTCGGTCTTGCCGCTGCCGGTGACGCCGTGGATCAGGTGCACGCCAAACTGGCCGAGCGCGGGCAGCAGCGTCTCGAGCGCGGCCTGCTGCTCGGCCGTGGCGGGGGGCGATTCGGCCGTCCGCGGCGCGTCGGCTGCCGGCGGGGGAACGCGCGACCAGGCGGCCCAGCCGGCCGCCACCAGCGCGGCGGCGTGGCGGCTTTGTTTCTGCGCACGCAGCACGCTGCGCGACTGTGGCGCCGTTCGCAGCGCGTCAAGCAGGGTGCGCTGCGCGCGGGCGCGGGCGACGGGCTCGGCTGCCTGTCCGGCTTCGGTCACCACCAGCCAGGGTGTCTCGGCGACAAACGGCGTGATGTTTTTCAGGCGCGGCGGCAGCGTGGCGAGCAGGATCGCGCCCAGCGGATAGTGGTAATAGTCGGCGCAGAACTGCGCCAGGCGGAGAATTTCGAGTGACAGCACGGGGCGGTCGGCCAGCACGCGGATCACATCGCGCAGCTTGTCGGTCTGGACGGTGCTGTCGGCCTGCGGCCCGAGCACGACGCCAACCTGACGGGTGCGGCCGAACGGGACCTCGATCAGGGTGCCCGGCGGCACGGCACTAAGGCCACCGAGGCCATCCGGCAGGCGATAGTCGAACAGCCGATGCAGCGGCGTATCGAGTGCGACCTGAAGGATGGACGGCATGTTAGGGGTGAATCCTGATGAGGGATCGGGAGAAATTCACTAAGCGTCTGTTTGCCAAGCCTTATTCCGCCTTGTCCACGCAAGCTGTGGATAATTGTGTGGGCGATTTGTGTCGACGGCCCTCAAACGCCCGTATTCAGGCGGGCCGCCATCACAGGCCAAAAAGCAGGCAGGCAGGCAAATCGATATCTTTCAAAGACTTACAAACATGACCGGGCTGTCAAGAGATTGGAACAAAAAAAGTTCCCTTGCGCCAGAATTGTGCATAAGTCAATGCTTCTTTAGGCGATTTTACAAGGCCTTGTGCACCGTCATGGTGTACAAGGCATTGTTTATTCTGGCTTTATTGTTGCTGGATGCCGGCAATGACCCAGCCGCCCTGGCCGCTGGCCGGTTTGGTGAGGTGCCAGACTTCGTCGAGCGGTACGGCGTCCTGGCCGGCGGCTTCGCGCACCTGGCCGGTGAAGCGCACGCTGACGACGTGGCGGTTGCCCTCGTCGACCGCTTCCAGCACCTCGGCGTCGAGCACCATGACGTCGGTGGTCTGGGCGGCATCGCCGCGTTCGGCCAGCTGCATGCTGATTTCGGCAAACACTTCGGGCGAGGTGAAGGAGCGCAGGTCGTCGAGGTTGGCGGCGTCGAACGCCGCCTGCAGGCGGATGAAGTTGAGCTTGGCCTCGCGCGCGAAGGCGTCGGCATCGAAGCCGGGCGGAAAGGCGCCGACCGTGGGGCTGCCACCCAAGGCGGCGGGACTCTGGTCAAACGCGGCGGATCCCTGCTGTGGCATGCCGGCGACCTGCATCGCGGGTGCCGGCGCATTGCGGCGCATGAACCAGCGGAACAGCATGAAGGCGGCCATCGCCAGCAGTGCCAGCATCATGAAGTTGGCCATTTCTTCACCCAGGCCGAGATGGGAAAACAGCGCGGCCAGGCCCAAACCCGCGGCGAGACCGGCGATCGGCCCCATCCACGAGCGCTTCTGCGGGGCGGCGGTCGGCGCGGTGCCGGTTTGCTGACGCTGCGGCGTCGGCGCGACATTCTGCTTGGCCGGCGCGGTGCGCTGCATGCCGAAGGATTTGCTGCCGCCCATGCGGCGGGCTTCGGCATCCGGCATCATGAAGGAGAAGCCGATGAAGACGGCAAACAGGCTGATCAAAATACGTTTCATGGTGTTTCCTGATGAATAAAAAGCAAAGCGTGGCCGTTCAAGACCTGGAATCATGCCGCGCGCACGGCGCGGCTGCGGCTGTGCACCGCCTCGACCAGCACGCTGACCTTGTCCGGGTCGGTGAACTGCGAAATGCCGTGGCCGAGGTTGAACACATGGCCGGGGTGGTTGCCGTAGCTGTCGACGATGCGGTGCGCTTCGGCGCGGATGTTGTTGGGCGTGCCGTGCAGGGCGCTGGGGTCGAGGTTGCCCTGCAGCGCAACCTGATCGCCAACCCGGCGGCGCGCTTCGCCGATGTCGACCGTCCAGTCCAGGCCCACTGCGTCGGCGCCGATGCCGGCCATGGATTCCAGCCAGTTGCCGCCGCCCTTGGTGAAGATGATGCTGGGGACGCGGCGGCCTTCGCGCTCCTTGATCAGGGCAGCGACGATGCGCTCCATGTAGTCGAGCGAGAATTCCTTGTACGCGTGCGGGGTGAGGCTGCCGCCCCAGGAATCGAAAATCATCACCGCCTGCGCGCCGGCCTCGATCTGCGCGTTGAGGTAGTCGATCACCGCCCGGGTGTTCACTTCGAGGATGCGATGCAAGAGGTCGGGGCGGCTGTACAGCATGGTCTTGATGTGGCGGTAGTCGTCCGAGCCGCCGCCTTCGACCATGTAGCAGGCCAGCGTGTAGGGGCTGCCGGAAAAGCCGATCAGCGGCACCGAGCCATCGAGCGCGCGGCGGATCGAGCGCACCGCGTCCATCACGTAGCCCAGCTTGTCGGTGGGGTCGGGCGCGGAGAGGTCGCGGATTTCCCATTCGTCGCGCAACGGGCGCTCGAAGCGCGGGCCTTCGCCCTGTGAGAAATACAGGCCCAGGCCCATCGCGTCGGGCACGGTGAGGATGTCGGAAAACAGGATGGCGGCGTCGAGCGGGTAGCGCGCCAGTGGCTGCAGCGTCACCTCGGTCGCCAGGTCGGGCGTCTTGCACAGGGTCAGAAAGTCGCCGGCGCGGGCGCGGGTGGCGTTGTATTCCGGCAAATAGCGGCCGGCCTGGCGCATCAGCCAGAGCGGGGTGTATTCAGTGGGCTGGCGCGCGAGCGCACGCAGGAAGGTATCGTTCTCGAGAGCAGACATGGCTGTAGCCACAAAATATGGCCAGGACGCAAAGCCGGCATTTTAGCAGGCTTGGCGCCGCTGGCCCCGAGGCATGGCGAGATCAGCTGCGGTTGAAGCGCCATTCGCCGCGTCCGGCCGGGCAGGCCAGCCTGAGGGGAAGCTTCATGAGCAGGCTCCTGGGTTGTTGTGATTGCGATTCAATGACAAAACGCAGTGCAACTGGAGCGGCCGGCGCGGACTCCGCGCCTGCGGGATTAGTTGGGCCAGCGATTGGGTTCGTGAGCATTGCGCGCCTGACGGTCATCATGCTTTTCTGCCTGGATGTTGCGGCTGGCGATATCCAGCGCATGGTCGAGGCGCCTGAATTCGCGGGCGTCAATCACGCCATCTGCGCTGAAATAGCGTTCCATTGCGCGGATTTCGCGTTGTTCGTGCATCAACTCGCGGAATTCGACGCGGCGCAGATTCCCTACACGCCTCCCGGCCTGGATGCGTTCCATCTGTCGATCCTGGCGTGCATTGATCCGCTGGCTAAACATCTGGCTCTGCTGGTAAGCGTGACGCCCATGGCCTTGGCCGTAGCCGTCGCGATCCCGGTTGGCCTGTGCGCCGTCCCAGTCGGCATGTGCCGCGGTGGCCATCAGGCCCAAGGCGCCCAGCGCCAGAATGCCGAAGGTTTTTTTCATTGGATTGCTTTTCATGGTGTCGCTCCTATTCAGTTGATGGGTGTCGCTGTGGGTTGGGTTGCTCAGCGGACAACTGCACTGTAGGGGCGCCGTGTAAGCGGCACGTGTGGGGCGGGTAACAGGGTGTATCGCTTTGTAACCGCTGGCTGAGGGCGGGAGTCGCGGCCATGTGTACGCCACCGGCGTGCAGTGAAAAAGCCATGTCCAGTTCGGGGAGCGCCGCACCTTCGTGGGTTAGAATCTTCGGCTTTTTCTAATCATTAATCCGCATCTCACAGGAGACCCCGATGCAACGAAACAAACTCGCGGCCACGCTTGCCGTGGTAGGACTGGCTGTGCCCAGCCTGGCCATGGCCACCAACGGCATGGTAATGGAAGCGTACGGCCCGATCGCCGCAGGCATGGGCGGGGCCGCCATGGCCTACGACAACGGCACTGCCGCGTTGGCGAACAACCCGGCCACGCTCGGCCTGATGGCGGACGGCAGCCGGCTTGACGTGATGGTGGGTTTCGTCGGCCCAGACCTGGAAACGTCGATGGGTATGGGCAAGTCCGAGGCCGACGCCTTCTACATGCCCGCCATCGGCTACGTGAAGAAGCGGGGCAATCTGGTCTACGGCGCGGGGATCTACGGCCAGGGCGGAATGGGCACCGAATACGCCAATGGCGACATGGCGCAGGTAGGCGTGGGCCGGGTGATCTTCCCGCTCGCCTACAGCGTCAATCCGCGTTTCAACATCGGTGGCAGCGTCGACGTGGTGTGGGCGGGGATGGACCTGGTGGCCGACCTCAATGCAGACGGTACCAAGGACATCGATTTCAAGGACGACAGCGACTTCACCGGCTCTGCCAAAGGCTACAGCGTGGCGGCCAAGCTCGGCTTCACCTACAGACTTAACGATGCCCTGACCGTTGGCGGCGTCTACCAGACCGCTGCCAACCTGCCCGACCTCAAGGACGACGACTATAAGGTGACCGGTTTCGATATGCCGGCCATGCTCGGTCTTGGCCTTGCCTGGCAGGCGAGCGAGCGGCTGATGGTCGCGGCCGACGTCAAGGACGTGATGTGGGGCAGCAGCATGAATACGGTGACCATTTACCAGAATGGCATGGTCGTTGCGCCGTTCCAGCAGGACTGGGACGACCAGATCGTGCTGTCGCTGGGCCTTGCCTACCGTTTCAGCGACGCCTTCACCGGCCGCGTCGGCTACAACCATGGCAAGAATCCGATCCCGGACGCGTTCGTCAATTATCTGTGGCCGGCGATCATGGAAGACCACTACACGGCGGGATTCGGCTATGCCTTCGACCAGCAATCCGCGCTTAACTTCGGCCTAAGCTATGTGCCGGAGGTGAGCGTGACGGCGGGTAGCGGCATGACCATCGACCACAGCCAGGTCAACTGGCAGCTGATGTACAGTCATACGTTCTGACCGGCGGATGGCATGAACGTGAAAGGCCGGGCGCATCACGCGCCCGGCCTTTTTTATTGGCACGGCGGGTCACAGCGTTGGTTGGTCTTCTCCGGGTGGCTCGATCGTTTCGCCCGGCTGCGCGGACGCTTCGTCTGCAGCCGGCGCACCCGCCTCCGCCCCAGGCATGGGCTGGCTGGCGGCGTCGTCATAGAGCGGCCGATCCTTCATTCGCTGCCCGATCTGTTCGCTCGCCTGCTCTGCGGAGTCCTGGTTGTCGCAGCCGTTCAGGACCAGCAGGCTGGTCAGTACGCCCAGTACGGCGTAGGAGGCTCGCCAGGGATGGGTGCGTTTGGACCTGGCCGGAATGGGTGTCCCCCCAATTCCGGTCCCGCACCATTCATACAGCTGCATGTGCTCGTCATTGAGGTGTGGCATGGGTTTGCTCATATCGGTTCTCCTGGGTTCAGGTTGCCGGTTGTGAAGGATTCGTCGCCGGCTGGCTGGGAGTCGGGTGGGTAGCGTTTGATCAGCAAGTCGTTGCGGACCACGGTCACGCCCTCGACGCCGAGCGCAATAGCCTTAGGCGCTCGGCTTGCCCAGCTTGGCGAACTCATCTTGGCTCAGGCTCTTGTTCTGGTCGGTGTCGAGTTTGATGAAGAGATGATCATCTCCGCCCTGAGCCTTGAATTCCGTCAAGCTGATTTTGCCGTCGCCATTGCCGTCGAAGCTGTGGAAGCTGGGCGCATCCGTCGCGGGAGCGGCCTCGGGCATGGGCTGGGCCAAGGCAGACGCCGAGGCGCCGCCCAGCAGGCCAGCGATGGTTCAACAAAATGAACGCCCAAGCGGTCAGCAGGGTTTGGTCCTGGACTTGCCTAGCCGAGCTTGGCGAATTCGTCCTTGCTCAGGTACTTGTCCTGGTTGGCGTCGATTTCGGCGAAGACCTGTTCGTTTCCGCCCAGAGTCTTGAATTCTTCCAGGCTGATTTTGCCGTCGTTATTGCTGTCGACGCTTTGGAAGCTGGGTGCGCTCGGGGCGGGGGAAAAGGAGGTTCCGGAGGTTCCGGACATGGATTGGGCCAAGACAGAGGCCGAGGCGGCGCTCAGCAGACCGGCAAGCGTGAGGGTCAGAAAGTTGGGGTGAATGGATTTCATGTTTAGCTCCTTACTGGTTGAGTCATTACGAATGCAGATGCACTCGAGGAGGGGTATAGCGACGACCGTGCCAGCTATATTTTATGTAATAAAAACAAGTGGATGGATGATTTTTATGGCGCGGGGTTCTGCGTTGCGTCCGCATGGGCGGTCGATATGTCGCCTGTCGGCGACGGATCCGGATGGGGTTTGTTAGGCAGTTGTTCTTATTGGATTATTTTGTCGGCTATCGGCGACAGCCACGGAAAACAGGCAATCAAAAAGGGGAGGCAAGCCCCCCCTTTTCTGTGCACGAGCGTTTTAAAGGGCTGGCGGGCGGCGGCCCGAGACCAGCAGCACCAGAAATACCACCAGACCGACGATGAATAGCACTTTGGCGATCCAGGCAGCGGTGCCCGCAAGCCCGGCAAAACCGAAAATGCCGGCGATGATTGCAACAATCAGAAACGTTACGGCCCATCCAAACATGGTGTTCTCCTCTTGGGGTTGATTAACGCGCCAGAAGGCGGTATCTGCCATGAAGCAGAGCCCGTGCCAAGTCAGAAAGTCTAGTTGAATCAAATGCTTGGTGTGGAGACCCGGGGATGCGGGGCCCGCCGGGCGGGGAGGCGTCGCCGGCGCCCGACACTCAGCTGTCGTCGCGGTCCTTGAACAGCGCGGGGGTGAGGCCATGGCGTTGCAGCAGCCGGTATACCTCAGTGCGGTTGCGTCCGGCCAGCCGCGCCACTTCGCTCACCTGGCCGCGGGTGAGCTTCAGCAGCGAAATCAGGTAATCGCGTTCGAACGTGGAGCGTGCTTCGGCCAGTGGCTGGATCTCGGCCGGCTTGTCGCGCAGGGCGCGCGCCACCAGGCTGGCCGGAATGGTCGAGGTGGTGCACAGCGCGACGCACTGCTCCAGCACGTTGTGCAACTGGCGGATGTTGCCCGGCCAGTCGGCTGCCGTCAGCATGTCGAGCGCGTCTGGCGCAAAGCCATGGATACGCCGGCGGTATTTTTCCGTCAGCACCGTAAGGAAATGCCGCGCCAGCAGCGGGATGTCCTCGCGCCGCTCGCGCAAGGGCGGCAGCGTCAGGGTGACGACGTTGAGGCGGTAATACAGGTCTTCGCGGAAATCGCCGCTGGCGATCGCCTCCTCCAGATTGCGGTGGGTGGCCGACAGAATGCGTACGTCGACGGGCCGTGTTTCGGTCGCGCCGACCGGCCGAACCTCGCCTTCCTGCAGCACGCGCAGCAGCTTGACCTGCAGCGGCGAGGGCATGTCGCCGATCTCGTCAAGCAGCACAGTGCCACCCTCGGCGCTCAGGAACAGGCCGAGGTGGTCGCGCGCCGCGCCGGTGAAGGCGCCCTTCACATGGCCGAACAGTTCCGATTCGAGCAGTTCGGCCGGAATCGCGCCACAGTTGATCGCGACGAAGGGCCTGCCGTGACGGGGGCTGGCACGATGAATGGCGCGTGCCAGCAGTTCCTTGCCGGTGCCCGACTCTCCCTGGATCAAGACCGACGCATCGCTTTGCGCGGCCAGCCGGGCTTCGGCCAGCAGCACGTTCATGGCCGGGCTGGCGGTGATGATCTCGCTGCGCCAGCTGTCGCTGCCGGCTTCGGCGCTGCTACCCGTAAGGCGGGTGGCGCGTTTCAGCAGGCTAATCAGGGTGGCGGCATCATAGGGCTTGGTCAGGTAGCCGAACAGCCCCTGCTGGGTGGCGGCCACCGCGTCCGGAATGGTGCCGTGCGCAGTCAGCACGATCACCGGCAACGCCGGGTCGCGCGCATGGATGGCACGAAACAGCGCCATGCCGTCCATGCCATCCATCTGCATGTCTGTCAGCACGGCTTCGGGGCGCGCCAGCGCCAACTGTGTGAGCGCGGCTTCTCCACTGTCGACCGCTTCGACCCTGAAGCCATTGGCCTCCAGTCGCAGCGTGATCAACTCGCGCAGCGACGCGTCGTCGTCGACCACTAGAATGCAGGGCTTTTTCATGGTGTCTTGTCGGGGATGTTGCGCTGTTGCAGCGATTTTTCCAGCGCCTTGATCTGGTCGAGCTTGTCCTGCAATTCCTGCGTGCGCGCGGTCTGCTGCTTGAGCTCGATACGCGCCTTGAGCGACTTTTTCATCAGTTCGGTCAACGGTTGCGCGCGGGGATGCAGGTCGGTGATCGCACCCAGCGTTTTCACGCTGCGTTCAAGCGCCTCTACGCTGTCCTCGCGCTCCAGCAGGGCGGCCAACTGAAAACGCCGGGCGTCGTCGAGGTGGCGCTCGCCCTCCAGCCCAGCCAGTTCATGGCGTCGCTGTTCGGTCGACAGCGATGCCACCCGCGTCAACTCGCTCAGCAGCGCTGTCGCGTTCAGCCTGGTTGGCTTGGGGGCGGTTGGCGCAGGGATAGCCGCTGTCGCTGTCGGGCGCTCGGGCACGGCGGCACAAGCGCCCAGCGTCAGCAACAGCCCGGCAAGAAAGGTGGATTTGAACGTCATTGCGGCATCGGACAGCTTAAACGGGCCAGGTTAAACGGAAACAGGTCGACCACGGCGGACAATCGACCACCTCGATGCCGCCGCCCGCAGCCAGCATCGATTCGCGCACGATCGACAAGCCCAGTCCGCTGCCCTTGACCGTGCTGGCGGGCTGGAGCGCGCCCTGGAAAAATGGCTCGAATATGCGACTGCGCTCGGCTTCGGGTATGCCTTCGCCCTGGTCGCACACCCACAGTGCGACTGCATCGTCGAGCGGCTCGCTTTTCACCAGGATGCGCCCCCCCTCGGGACTGAATTTGATCGCATTGGACAGCAGGTTGTCCAGCACGGTTTCCAGCTGGCTGCGATCGCAGTGTACGGTGGGGGCATTCAGCTGTGCCTCGACCTGAAAGCCGCGCGCGTCGAGCGCCAGCCGTTGCCGTGCCAGCACGCCGGCGAGCACGTCTGCCAGCGCATGCTCGCCGGTGGGCCGCAGGGTGGCGTCGCGCATCATACCGCTATAGCGGATCAGGTCTTCAATGCGTTTTTGCAGGTCGCGGCTGGCGCTGTCCATGATGGTGACGATGCTGCGCTGGCGCGTGTTGAGGCTGCCCGCCAGCTCGTCGTCCAGCAGCGCGACGCCTTCGCGCAGAGACGCCAGTGGCGTTTTCAGTTCGTGCGACACGTGGCGCAAAAAGCGCAGCTTCTGGTCCTCCAGCGCCTGCAAACGCTGGCGCAGCCAGTCGATTTCACGCCCCAGCTCGACGATGTCCTGTGGCCCGCTGATCGCCCGCAGCGGTCGCAGGTCGGCCTGGCCGAGCTGCTGGATTGAGGCCTTGAGCTGCTTGATTGGGCGGTTGATCATCCAGGAAAACACCGCAGCCAACAGCAGCGTAAGCGGAATCAGTGCCAGCGCCAGCACGATCAGCCGCTGGCGGGTGGCCTGCACGGTCGCTTCCAGCGCCTGCAATTCGCTTTGCACCGCGGCGTCGGCCTCGGCGAGCAGGGTGCGCGTATCGACATGCAGCGCGTCGAACGCAGGCTCGAGCGCATTGAAGCGCGCGCTGTCGAGAAATGCGCCGGGTTGCAGCTGGCGGTATAGCGCGCGGCTGCGTGTCCCGAGCGCGGCCAGCGTGGCGCGTGCCGGCGCGTCGACGAGTTCGCCGTCAAGTTGCGCCAGCAGGGTTTTTAGTTCGTCGTAGCGGGTCCGCAGGGCGGGTGCGAATTCGGCGTCCTGCAGCAGATGGTACTGCCCGGCAGTGCGCTGCAACTGGCTCACCGACTCGGCGATCTGCCGCACGTCGCGCGTGATGGCGAGGCTGTTGCGGGTGAACTGGCGCTGGGTGTCGGCGACGCCCTGCAGCACGTGCACAGCGTTGATCAGGCCACTCGCAAGCGGCACGATCAGTACGCCCATGGCGACGATGACGAGAATGGTGAAGGAACGGGGGTAATAAGGTCCGGAAAGCATGGGGGTGGGTGGCAATGTCTTGGCGTACCCGAGTGGGCGGGCGCGATGGCTAAGCCGCCTCGCGCCCGCCCCGTGGGTCAGAGCAGGTCGAGGTAGCCGAGGATCCCCTTGGCGGCCTCGCGGCCTTCCCACACCGCGGTCACCACCAGGTCGGAGCCGCGCACCATGTCGCCGCCGGCGAAGATTTTCGGGTTGGCGGTCTGGAAAGCGTGCTGTTGGCCCTTGGCGACCACGCGGCCGCCCGGGTCGACGGCGATGCTGTGGTCGGCAAACCACGACTGCGGGTTGGGGCGGAAGCCGAAGGCGACGATCACGCGGTCGGCCGGGATGATTTCTTCCGAGCCGGGGATCACCACCGGGGTGCGGCGGCCGCGCGCGTCGGGCGGGCCGAGTTCGGTGGTCACCAGCTTGACGCCTTCGACGCGGCCGTCGCCGACGATCTCAACCGGCTGGCGGTTCCACAAAAATTGCACGCCCTCTTCCTTGGCGTTGCCAACTTCACGCTTGGAGCCGGGCATGTTCTTCTCGTCGCGGCGGTAGGCGCAGGTGACCGAGGCCGCCCCCTGGCGGATGCTGGTGCGGTTGCAGTCCATCGCGGTGTCGCCACCGCCCAGCACCACCACGCGCAGGCCTTTCGTGTCCTGGTAGACCTCGTCCGGCTTGGCGAGGTCGAGGCACTTCCTGACGTTGGAAATCAAAAAGGGCAGCGCTTCCAGCACGCCGGGCAGGTCTTCGCCGGGGAAGCCGCCCTTCATGTAGGTGTAGGTGCCCATGCCCATGAACACGGCGTCGTATTCGTCGAGCAGGCTCTGCATCGACACATCCTTGCCGATGTCAGTGTTGAGGCGGAATTCCACGCCCATCCCCTCGAACACTTCGCGGCGGCGCGTCATCACCGTTTTTTCCATCTTGAACTCGGGGATGCCGAAGGTTAAGAGGCCGCCGATCTCGTCGTAGCGGTCGAACACCACCGGCTTCACCCCGTTGCGCGCCAGCACGTCGGCGCAGCCCAGCCCGGCGGGGCCGGCGCCGATGATGGCGACCTTCTTGCCGGTCGGCACCACGTTCGACATGTCGGGGCGCCAGCCGGCCTTGAAGGCTTCCTCGGAAATGTATTTCTCGATCTGGCCGATGGTGACCGCGCCGAAGCCGCCCCCTTCGTCGAAGCCATCGCTGTTGAGGGTGCAGGCGCCTTCGCACAGACGATCCTGCGGGCAGACGCGACCGCATACCTCGGGCAGCGAGTTGGTCTGGTGCGAGAGTTCCGCCGCCTCGAACAGGCGGCCTTCGGTCACCAGCTTCAACCAGTTGGGAATGTAGTTGTGTACCGGGCACTTCCACTCGCAATACGGGTTGCCGCAACCCAGGCAGCGGTCGGCCTGCTCCTGCGCGTGCGCCGTGTCCATCGGCGCGTAGATTTCGTGGAACGCGTACTTGCGGACATCAGCGGGGGTTTTTGCACCGTCGCGCCGCGGCTGCTTCAAAAACTGGAATACGTCACCCATCGTTATGCTTCCAATGCTTCTTTGGTCTGGCCGGGAAGGTCCTCGACCAGGTCTTCAATCGAAATCCGCTTCGGCTTGACCAGCCACACCTTCGCCAGCGTGGCGTCGAAGTCGGCCAGCAACGCGCGTGCGCGCGCGCTGCCGGTGAGCGCCAGATGGCGCTCGACCTGTGCCTTGAGGAAGATGCGGAACGGCTCGGTCTCGTCGCTGACGATGCGGGTCAGCTCGACCATTTCCTTGTTGGTTTTCGACACGAAATCGCCCGCCTCGTCGACCACGAAGGCCATGCCGCCGCTCATGCCGGCGCCGAAGTTGAGCCCGGTGTCGCCGAGCACAATGACGGTGCCGCCGGTCATGTATTCGCAGCCGTGGTCGCCGATGCCTTCCGCCACCGCCAGCGCGCCGGAGTTGCGCACGCCGAAGCGCTCGCCGCCCATGCCCGCAGCATAGAGTTCGCCGCCGGTGGCGCCGTACAGGCAGGTGTTGCCGATCAGCGTGTTGCGGTGCGCCTCGAAAGTGGCCGCACGCGGCGGATAGATCACCAGTCGGCCGCCGCCCATGCCCTTGCCGACATAGTCGTTGGCGTCACCTTCCAGCGTGATCGTCAAACCTTTGTGGTTCCACACACCCAGGCTCTGGCCGGCCGAGCCGGTGAGCCGGATGCGAATGGTGTCGTCCGGCAGCCCCTTGCCGCCGTGCGCCTTGGCGATCTCGCCCGACAGGCGCGCGCCGATCGAGCGATTGACGTTGCGCACGGGATAGGCGAGCTCGATCGGGGTGCCGGCCTTGATCGCGGTGAGCGCGTCGGCCACCATCTGCTCGGCCAGTTCGCCCTTGTCGAACGAGGGGTTGCGTTCCTGCTGCGCAAAGCGCGGGGCGTCGGCGGGGATGTCTCCCTGCGAGAGCAGCACGTCGAGCTTGAGACGACCCTGGCGCGGGGTGTCGCCGGCCGACAGATCGAACAGGTCGGTGCGGCCGATCAGGTCGGTCAGCTGGCGGATGCCGAGGCTGGCCATCAGCTCGCGCGTTTCTTCGGCGACGAACTTGAAGTAGTTCACCACCATCTCGGGCAGGCCGATGAAATGGTCGCGGCGCAGCGTTTCGTTCTGCGTGGCGATGCCGGTGGCGCAGTTGTTGAGGTGGCAGATGCGGAGATATTTGCAGCCCAGCGCGACCATCGGGCCGGTGCCGAAGCCGAAGGATTCCGCGCCGAGGATGGCCGCCTTGATGACGTCGAGGCCGGTCTTCAGGCCGCCGTCGGTCTGCACCCGCACGCGTCCGCGCAGGCCGTTGGCGCGCAGAACCTGTTGCGCTTCGGACAGGCCCAGCTCCCACGGCGAACCGGCGTATTTCACGCTGGCGAGCGGGCTGGCGCCGGTGCCGCCGTCGTAGCCGGAAATGGTGATGAGGTCGGCGTAGGCCTTGGCCACGCCGGCGGCAATCGTGCCGACGCCGGGTTCGGCCACCAGCTTCACCGACACCAGCGCGTCGGGGTTGACCTGCTTCAGGTCATAAATCAGCTGCGCCAGGTCCTCGATGGAATAGATGTCGTGGTGCGGCGGCGGCGAGATCAGCGGCGTGCCGGGCTTGCAGTGGCGCAGGCCGGCGATCATGACCGAAACCTTGTCGCCCGGCAGCTGGCCGCCCTCGCCGGGCTTGGCGCCCTGCGCGATCTTGATCTGCAGCACCTCGGCGTTGACCAGGTAGGTCGCCGTGACGCCGAAGCGGCCGGAGGCAATCTGCTTGATCTTCGAGGTCTTGGAGGTGCCGTAGCGCTTCGGATCCTCGCCGCCTTCACCGGAGTTGGAGCGGCCGCCGATGCGGTTCATCGCCTCGGCCAGTGCCTCGTGCGCTTCCGGCGACAAGGCGCCGAGCGACATGCCGGCGGAGTCGAAGCGCTTGAGGATGGCTTCCAGCGGCTCGACTTCCTCCAGCGGGATCGGCGTGGCGCCTGCTTTGAGTTTCATCAGGTCGCGCAGCATCGCCACCGGCCGGTTGTCGACGGTCTCGGAATATTTCTTGAATTCAGCGTAGTCGCCCGTCTTTACCGCCTTCTGCAGCTGCTGCACCACATCCGGGTTATAGGCGTGGAATTCCTCGCCGAACATGAACTTCAGCAGGCCGCCAGCCGATAGCGGCTTCAAGGGATTGAACGCGGTCTTGTGGAGCAGCTTCTGGTCCGACTCGAAGTCATCGAAGTTGGCGCCGGAAATGCGTGAAACCGTGCCCTTCAGGCACAGCCCGACCACGCTTTCGTGCAGGCCCACCCCTTCGAACAGCTGCGCGCCACGGTAGCTCGCCACCAGCGAAATGCCCATTTTCGAAAGGATTTTGTAGAGGCCCTTGTCCATGCCCTTGCGGAAGTTGGACAGGGCTTTTTCGAGGTTGGGCTTGATCTCGCCGGTTTTGACGAATTCGCCGATCACCTGGTAGGCCAGATACGGATACACCGCGGTCGCGCCGTAGCCGATCAGGCAGGCGTAATGGTGTGGGTCGCGCACGCTGCCGGTTTCCACCACGATGTTGGCGTTGCAGCGCAGGCCTGCGGCGATCAGCGCGTGGTGCACGGCGCCGGTGGCAAACAGCGCGTGGATCGGCAGGCGATCGCGGGCGATATTGCGGTCGGACAATACGAGAATCACCTTACCGTTGCGCACCGCATCGACTGCGCGTTCGGTCAGGGCCTGGATCGCAGCTTCCAACGTGGTCGCTGCCGGGTCGTATTGCAGGTCGAGCTTGGCAGCGGCAAACGCCGGGTCGTTCAGGTTCAACAGCTTGTCGAAGGCCTCCTTAGACAGCAGCGGCGTGCGCACTTCCACCCGGTGCGCGTGCGCCGGCGTTTCGTCGAACAGGTTGCGCTCGGGGCCGAAGCTGGTGTTGAGCGACATCACGATCGCCTCGCGGATCGGGTCGATCGGCGGGTTGGTCACCTGGGCGAACTGCTGGCGCAGGTAGTCGAACGGCGAGCGCACTTTCTGCGAGAGCACCGCCATCGGCGTGTCGTCGCCCATCGAGCCGATCGCCTCGGCGCCGTCCTCGGCCAGCACGCGGATGATCTGGTCGCGCTCCTCGAAGCTGACGTTGTGGAGCTTCTGGTGGGTCAGCAGGCTCGCCGCGTCCATTACCGGCAGGTCGGCGTCCTGGTTGATCGACAGGTCGAGCTTGACCGCGTTGGCCTTCAGCCATTCGCGGTAGGGCTGGCGGCCCTTGAGTTCGTTGTCGATGTCTTCCGGCATCAAGAGGCGGCCGGTCTCGAGGTCGGCGGCGACCATCTGGCCGGGCCTGACGCGGCCCTTGCGGTCCACGTTTGCCGGGTCGATCGGCCACACGCCCACTTCGGACGCGATGGTGAGGATGCGGTCCTTGGTCAGCACCCAGCGCGCGGGGCGCAGGCCGTTGCGGTCGAGCGTGCAGACGGCGTAGCGGCCGTCGGTCAGCACCACGCCGGCGGGGCCGTCCCACGGCTCCATGTGCATCGAGTTGTATTCGTAGAACGCGCGGATGTCGGCGTCCATCGACTCGACGTTCTGCCAGGCCGGCGGAATCACCAGGCGCAAAGCGCGGAACAGGCCCGCGCCGCCCATCACCAGGCCTTCGACCATGTTGTCGAGGCTCATCGAGTCGGAACCCTTGGTGCCGACGATCGGACGCACATCGTCCATATTCGGGATCAAGGGGGTAACGAACTTCTGCTCGCGCGCGCGGCTCCAGTTGCGGTTGCCCTGCACCGTGTTGATCTCGCCGTTATGCGCCAGATAGCGGAACGGCTGCGCCAGGCGCCACTGCGGCCAGGTGTTGGTCGAGAAGCGCTGGTGGAACACCACCAGGCTCGACGCGAAGCGCGCATCGTTCAGATCGGGATAGAACACCGGCAGGTTGTCCGGCATCACCAGCCCTTTGTAGCTGATGACGCGGCACGACAGGGTCGGCAGGTAGAACACCGGGTCAGTCGGCTCCAGCGCCTTTTCGGCCAGGCGGCGGGCGATGTAGAGCTTGCGCTCGAAGTCGTCCTCGGAGATGCCGGCGGGCGCGTTGACGAACACCTGCTCGATATGCGGCAGGGACGCCAGGGCGGATTCGCCGCACACCGAAGAATCGGTCGGCACCAGGCGGAAGCCGGCGACCGTCAGGCCCTGCGCCTCGAGTTCGGCTTTCAGCGTCGAACGGGCATGCGCCTGCGGTGTCGCGTCGCGCGATAAAAACAGCAGCCCGGCGGCATACAACTCGCCCAGCGCAAAGCCGGCTTCGCCCGCGACCGCGCGCAGGAACGCGTCCGGCTTCTTGAACAAGAGGCCGCAGCCGTCGCCCGACAGCCCGTCGGCCGCGATCGCGCCGCGGTGCGTCATGCACGCCAGCGAGCCGATCGCGTTCTGCACCAGCGTGTGGCTGGGCTGATTGTCCATCTGCGCAATCAGGCCGAAGCCGCAGCTATCCTGTTCGAAGTCGGGCGAATACAGCGTCCCGTCCAGCCAGCGTTGTCTTTCCATGGTTCCGTATGCTCAGGCAACAGCGGCCTGCCCATGAGGCAAGCCGCAAAACAAAAATTTAAGCGAAAAGTGCGGCATTTTAATCCCTCGGGCTGCGTGCGGCAATGCGTGCCTATGCCAAGGCCTTGCCGGGGCAAGGGTTTCCGCAGCGTTCAGGCCTGAGTATGGGAGTGGCAGCGCGCGCGGAAATTCCAGCGACCCGTACGATGCGCCTGCCCTGACCCGCCTGCTCCGGTCCCCGTGCCGCTGCCCGATTCGGTGCGTGCGGCGGCCTGGGGTAGGCTTGCGGCATGACCGACGCGAACACCCCGCCATCGCCCGCCCGCATTGACTCCCCGGAACCACCGGAAATCGACGTGGTGATCGAAGTGCCGCGCGGCAGCTTTCTGAAACGCGGCGCCACCGGCCACATCGATTTCGTCGCGCCGCTTCCGTGTCCGTTCAACTACGGCGCGGTGCCGGACTATCTTGGGCTCGAGGGCGACCTGCTGGATGCGCTGGTGCTCGGGCCGCGCCTGCCGCTCGGCACCCGGATACGGGTCAAGGCGTGGGGAGCGATCACGCTGACCGACCGCGGCATGGTGGACGACAAACTGGTTTGCAGCGTCCAGGCGCCAACCCCCGCAGAGAAGGACTTCGTGCTGCGGTTCTTCCACTTCTATGCCAAGTGCAAGGGCGTGCTCAATTTTCTGCGACGCCGTCCCGGGCGCAACGCCTGCGAAGGCTGGCTCACTGCCGCACAGGCCATTGCCCGTGCCCGGCCACGGCAGGATTCGTGGCAGGGCCCGCCGGTCAAATACTGATCGGGTTTGCCTATCCTGTTAAAAGAAGCCAATCGGACGGGTATGCCATGAAGCTGCTGAGCTGGAACATCCAATGGGGACGCGGTATGGATGGCCGGGTCGACCTCGCGCGCATCCTGCGCACGATTCGCCCATTGGGCGATTTCGACCTCATCTGCCTGCAGGAAGTCGCGGTCAACTTCCCCGGCCTGCCCGGCAGCCGCGGCGAGGATCAGGTCGCCGAACTGTCCGCCGGCCTGCCCGGCTATACGGGCATCTACGGCGCGGCGACCGATGTGCCCAACGGCCGCGGCGGCCGCAGCCAGTTCGGCAACGTCATCTTCTCTCGCCTGCCTGTCGGCCAAGTGTGGCGGCACCTGCTGCCGTGGCCGGCCGAGCCCGACGCGCCCAGCATGCAGCGGGTGCTGGTCGAAGCCGTGGTCACCGCCGACATCGGCCCACTGCGGGTGATGACCACCCACCTCGAGTACTACTCGCAGCGCCAGCGCCAGATCCAGATCGACGCCATCCTCCGCCTGCATGCCGAGGCCAGCGCCATGTCGGCGCGCTCGCCGCTGGCAGAAGAACAGGGCGGCGCTTTCGAGGTTTTCCCGCGGCCCGCCGAGGCGCTGTTGTGCGGCGACATGAACTTCCCCGCCTCGGCGCCCGAGCGCTTGCAGTTCCTCGCGCCGTTTGCCGGCGGCGAACCGGACTTTCGCGACGCCTGGGAGGTGCTGCATCCCAACGAACCCCATGCGCCCACCGTCGGCATCCACCCAGTGGGCTTCGTTGACCAACCTGAGTGCTTCGATTTCGTCTTTGTCACCGAGGGGCTTTCAAACCGCCTCAAGGCGCACGGCATCGATGCCGCGACCGAGGCGTCGGACCATCAGCCGGTGTGGGTCGAGCTGGCCTGAGCCTGGACAAAGAAAAGCGCTTCCGATGACCTGGAAGCGCTTTGGGCCGCCCCTTAAAGTAAATTCTGGAGCAAAGACTGATTACCAAGTGTGCCCTGAGCGTGAGCCGTCCAGCGATTTATGCCCGGTAGTTGGCGGCCACTCCCAACAGGTTAACGGCTTCAATAGAATTGCTCGAGCTTAGTTTTAGGGCTTCCAACTCAGTCTCGGAATATCAAACTCAGTAAAACCCTTCACCGTGAGATCTGCGGCTGGCACCGGAAAACCATGAAATTTATTTCCGTCATGTCGATGGAAGACGATATATGCTTCAAAAGCAGAAGCATAGGCACATAACCGGCGGCCGTTGTGTGACCAAACAGCATTATCTAGAAGTAACTGTAAGTACTCATCCGACATGCCAGCAGGAAGTGGAGTAGCAGTTTGCGCGTTGATGTGATGTTTAAGGTGCAGCTCATAGATTCGCTTCGATAATTTCTTGCGGAGCGCGATGTCTTCCTCGGCAAGTAAAGCAGGCAGATCAAATACTTCCAGGTCGGAATGAATGACGATTTTCTTGTCATGCCAAGGCCATACAGCACTGTTACTAACTAGATAACAATCTGCCTGAGCATTAAGAGCGCCTAGTGCGCCCTTGGACTCTATCGCTAGCTGCGCAGGGAAGTGTGGTCTGCCTGATATATCAGGGTTTATGTTAACCGCGCTCGTTTCCTGGTAAGTCGCACAGTTAGGAACTGTGTTGGCAATAAACGCATACACAAGGCGAACAAAATCCCTGAGCTCCGAGGAGCGAGCGGAGATCTGACTTGCCGGGAAAGACTCTAAAAAACATTCGTGCATAGCATCGCTAATTAGAACCGAGTTGCCTGTGTCTTCTATCAACTCCAGAAATAAAGAGAAGTAGTTTGGAATATCCCAGTATTGATGAGTGTTGGCGTTGAAATGTTCGGCATCCCAAACGATGAGCCCAGGGTCTAGGACGCATAGGCTAGGCATTTTGTAATCGGTTTTTACGTTTCTTGGACTGTGCTTTGACTAGTGCGCGTAAGTCATTGTCATACTGATCGAAAAACCCTTCTGGCCAATAATCAAATGTTCCAATTTCTGATATTGATAATGGCTCATAGCGAACGTTGGAGTCGATGCGATTAACGAACGTGAGATTTACTTTTTTAGCTAGTGAGTCGTCGCCACATTCTGCAATGCGCCGTCTGATGCGGTTAATAAAATGGTCGCTATGTGTTTCGATAAGGAAAGATATTTTTGGGTCGGCACAGTTTACAAAATCAAAAAGCAAAGCCTGAACTCTTGGATGAAGGTGTATTTCAGGCTGTTCAAGAATAATCAGACGTGGACTGTCGGGGGAACGTAGCCCCTCCACCAGTATTGGAAATACTTGACTAATACCAAACCCAACATGGGTAATGGGAATGGTTATATTGTTATTATTCTTTAGACCAACTGTATAGATATTTCCACTGGCTTTTGGATGTTTAACGATGACGCTTTTCGCCAATCCAAATTCATCGCACAACCAATAATTCACTGCATCCAACAATGTGCCTGTAACTTCAATAATCTTCGCCTCTCCGTCACCTTCACCACGATCTATTCGTCTGTATTTGATTTTATCTTCAGAATGCTTGGCTAAGATGTATGCCGCATTCTCACCTTTATTCCCGATGTCATCTACAAAATCGTCCTCTTGATAGTAGTACTCTCTAGGTTCCTCTCTGAGGGGTCCCAAATAAGATATACGCCCAAAAAACTTTGTGAATGAAGTTCGAATCAGTGCAATGACTTCAGAACTTAAATACCCCCCCAAGAAATCCTCATCCGCCTCGTCATCTGGAAAGTCAATGTAATCAGGAAAGAATGATTGGAAAATAACTGAACAATTAACCTCAATTGTGCCAAGTGAGGTTGGATGCTCGAAGGGTCGACCAAAAAAGAAAGATTTTGCGTTGCTTTGCAGCAAATACGATTTGCCATTTTTTGCGCGCGTAAGCGATAACTCTAATGGCTTTTCGGACTCTATGGTCACCTTAAAGCGCGATATGACAATTTTGTTTCCTGGCTTGCGAAATGAAACGGAAACTCTCACGCCGCGCATGCCATTAGAGACGTTACTAGATTGTCCTTGTGTCGTTCTCCAATATCTTAAAAGAAGAATTCTGAGTCGCGGGACCACATCATGGAGATCCAGCATGAAATCGATAGAAAACTCATCTATTGATGATTGCTTTCCAATAATCGATTCAAAACGACCAAGTGAGACATAAGGTTTGTTTAGTTTTAAAGGGGTATCTTGTGACCGAGCACCCAATGATTGTTTGACCATCAATATGAGATGAATCAATGAGCTCTTCCCCCCGCTATTAGCGCCTGCAAGAACGTTTATAGCGTGTAGGTGGAAGTCTTTAAGCGATGAGATACCCTTAAAATTGGTAATGCTAATTTCCATTCATGGTCCCTTATCCGAAACTAACGGGGTAGCTTTAGGTATTGAAATTGGAAGACGTTACGGGAGTCTATCTTGAAGATCTACTTTTCCCTTGGATTTATGTGTAGAAGTTCAGACCTGATCTGGCAGTTGTCTCGTTTTGAGGTGCCGGATTGTCAGGTCAGTTCAAGTTGTCGACCTTTTCCTGCCACGCCTCCTTTCCCGCGTTCAAAGTTTGCAGAGGCGTAGGTCCGCAGCACATCTTACCTTGGTGCGTGCGCTCGCCGTTATAGTGCACCAGCCAAACATCCAGATCGGCTTGCAGCTCATCCAACGTGTGGTAAAGCTTGCGTCTGAACGCGACCTGGTGTCTTGGTGTGCTTGATGTCGTTCAAGGTCAGGTAGAGCTGGTAGTCATGGGTTTCAGCCTTGCCGCAATACTCGGTCCCGCGATCAGTCAGGATGCGCAGCACGCCCATGCCGTGTTCAACGAAGAACGGTAGCCCCCGGTCGTTTAAGAGATCGGCCGCTGTGATCGCCGTCTTGGCGATGACCCTGGACGAAAAAAAGGCCGTTAACCTTGTATTTGCTAGGTTTACGGCCTTAAGTGGATTTCTTTGGATTATCTGTTGGTGGAGAGGAGGAGGATCGAACTCCCGACCTCCGCATTGCGAACGCGGCGCTCTCCCAGCTGAGCTACCCCCCCCGACGTGGCGAATTATAGCTTCAGCGGTGCGGTGCGGGAAGTGTGGCGAGGTGTTGCGGCAGATTGGGCAGCAGGCGTGCGACGAGCCAGCCGAGCAGGACGCCGCCGCTGTTGGCCAGCGCGTCGAGCGGGTCGGGCATGCGGTCGGGGGTAAGGCCTTGCAGCAGTTCGATGGACATGCCGAACAGCACTACGGCGATCGCGAGTTTCCACCGGTTCCGGGTGACGAGCTGCGCCCACCAGAATGTCAGCACGGCATAGCCCGCCAGGTGCACGATCTTGTCGGCGTGACCGCTGCTGTCGCCCAGCGCGGGCGGCATCAGCGAGACCACCAGGGTGAGGACGATGCCGAGCCAGCCGAGCGCTCGCCATGTTTGCTCGATCATGCCCGGCCGGGTGCGGATTGGCGCTGCGCCCAGCGCAGCATGATGACGCCGGCGACGATCATTGGCAGGGAGAGCCACTGCCCCATGGAAAGCCCCAGTCCCAGCAGGCCGAGGAAGCTGTCGGGTTCGCGGGCGAATTCGGCGAGGAAGCGGAACGCGCCGTAGCCGATGAGGAAGACGCCGGAGATGGCGCCGACCGGGCGCGGCTTGCTGGAGTAAAGCCACAGGACGGCAAACAGCAGCAGGCCTTCGCCGGCAAACTGGTAGAGCTGCGAGGGATGGCGCGCAATGCCGTCGCCCGCCTGCGGGAAGACCATGCCCCAGGGCAGGTCGGTGGCGCGCCCCCACAGTTCGCCGTTGATGAAGTTGCCGAGCCGCCCGGCGGCCAGGCCCAGCGGCACCAGCGGGGCGATGAAGTCGGTTACCGACAGCCAGCGCAGCTTGTGCCGTTTTGCGAACAGCGCCATCGCGACGATGACGCCGAGAAAGCCGCCGTGAAAACTCATGCCGCCTTCCCACAGCTTGAGGATGTCGAGCGGGTTGGCCAGGTATTCCAGCGGCTTGTAGAACAGCACGTAGCCCAGCCGCCCGCCGAGGATGACGCCGAGCACGCCGTAGAACAGCACGTCGTCGAGCATGTTCACGGTCCAGCCGGACCACGGCCGATGCGCGATGCACCAGCGCCCGAGCACGATGACCTGCAGAAAGGCGATGAGGTACATGAGGCCGTACCAGTGGATGGCGACGGGGCCGAGCTGCAGGGCGACGGGGTCGAATTGCGGATGAACGAGCATGAGGTGTCCGGGTGGGGGCGGGGCAGGTAAAATATCCGACTGATTATAGATTGCCTGAGTGACCATCATGCCCGACTACCGTTCCTGGACCACCACCCGCGGCCGCAACATGGCCGGAGCCCGCGCGCTGTGGCGCGCCACCGGCATGAAGGATGGCGACTTCAACAAGCCGATCATCGCGATTGCCAACTCGTTCACCCAGTTCGTGCCGGGCCACGTCCACCTGAAGGACATGGGCCAGCTGGTCGCGCGCGAGATCGAGGCGGCGGGCGGCGTGGCGAAGGAATTCAACACCATCGCGGTCGACGACGGCATCGCGATGGGGCACGGCGGCATGCTGTATTCGCTGCCGAGCCGCGACCTCATCGCCGACTCGGTCGAGTACATGGTCAACGCGCACTGCGCCGACGCGCTGGTGTGCATCTCCAACTGCGACAAGATCACCCCGGGGATGGTGAACGCCGCGCTGCGGCTGAACATCCCGACGGTGTTCGTTTCCGGCGGGCCGATGGAAGCGGGCAAGGTGGTGTGGGAATCCAGGGTCATCAAGCTCGATCTGGTCGACGCCATGGTGTCGGCGGCCGATGCGAGCTTCAGCGACGAAAAGGTCGACCAGCTGGAGCGTTCGGCCTGCCCCACCTGCGGTTCGTGCTCGGGCATGTTCACCGCCAACTCGATGAACTGCCTGACCGAGGCGCTGGGGCTTTCCTTGCCCGGCAACGGCTCGCTGCTGGCGACCCACGCCGACCGCAGGAACCTGTTCCTCGCCGCCGGCCGCCTGATTGTGAGGAACGCGCGACGCTATTACGACGACGGCGACACCAGCGTGCTGCCGCGCGCAATCGCCAGCTTCGACGCGTTCGAGAACGCCATCGCGCTCGACATCGCGATGGGCGGCTCGACCAATACCGTGCTGCATTTGCTCGCCGCCGCGCACGAGGCCGGCGTCGACTTCACGATGAAGGACATCGACCGCATGAGCCGCCGCGTGCCGCATCTGGCAAAGGTGGCGCCGTCGATCCAGACCTATCACATGGAAGACGTGCACCGCGCTGGCGGCGTGATGGCGATTTTGGGCGAGCTCGATCGCGGCGGCCTGATTCACCGCGACCTGCCGACCGTGCTGTGCAAAACGCTGGGCGAGCAGATCGACCTCTACGACATCCGCCGCACCACGAACAAAGACGTGAAGGACTACTTCCGTGCCGCGCCCGGTGGCGTGCCGACGCAGACCGCGTTCTCGCAGGACCGGCGTTTTGCCAAGCTCGACGACGACCGCGTGAACGGCTGCATCCACGACATCGAGCATGCCTACTCGAAGGACGGCGGGCTGGCGGTGCTGGTCGGCAACCTCGCCGAGGACGGCTGCATCGTCAAGACCGCCGGCGTCGACGAGCACATCCTCAAATTCTCCGGCCCGGCGCGCGTGTTCGAATCGCAGGACGCCGCGGTCGAGGCCATCCTCGGCGACAAGGTCGTCGCCGGCGATGTCGTGGTGATCCGCTACGAAGGCCCGCGCGGTGGCCCCGGCATGCAGGAAATGCTGTACCCGACCAGCTACATCAAGTCCAAGGGCCTGGGCAAGGCCTGCGCGCTAGTGACCGACGGCCGCTTCTCCGGCGGCACCTCGGGTTTGAGCATCGGCCACGCCTCGCCGGAAGCGGCCGAAGGCGGCACCATCGGCCTGGTCGAGGAGGGCGACACGATCGAGATCGACATCCCCAAACGCAGCATCAAGGTTGCGGTGAGCGATGCCGAACTCGACCGTCGTCGCGCCGCGATGGACGCCAAGGGCGCGCAGGCGTGGAAGCCGGTCAATCGCGTGCGCGAGGTGTCGGCCGCGCTGCGTGCCTACGCCGCGATGACGACGTCCGCCGCCTTCGGCGCGGTGCGTGACGTGTCGCAGGTCGAACATCCGACCGCGGCGCAGGCGCACGCCGACCCGCTGGCGCGCTTCGCCATCCCCGGCGAGCTGGTTTTCCGCAGCGGCGCCGGCGGCCTGACCTATGTCGACATCGACAATCACGGCGGCCGCGCGACGATCTGTTTGCAGGGCGCGCACGTCGTGAGCTTCCGCCCCAAATCGCAGCAGGAACCGGTGGTGTGGGTCTCCGACGCCGCCAAGTTTGCGCCGGGCAAGTCCATCCGCGGCGGCGCGCCGGTGTGCTGGCCGTGGTTCGGCGCGCACGCCGCCGAGGCGGGCTACCCCGCGCACGGTTTCGCGCGCACCGTGGACTGGGAAGTTACCGGCACGCGCCGCCGCAACGACGCCAAGACCGAGATCACCCTGCAACTGGTCGAAAGCGAGCAGACCCGCGCGCAATGGCCGCACCCCACGCGGCTGTCGCTGACCGTGGTGGTTGGCGACAAGCTTGAGATGCAGCTGGCCACCACCAATCTGGGCGATGCGCCGGTGCAGATCGGCGAGGCGCTGCACACCTATCTGCACATCAGCGACATCGGCGCGGTGAAGGTCACGGGCCTCGAAGGCAGCAGCTTCCACGACAAAGTCGGCGAGGCTGCGCGCAGGAAACAGCGTGACGCGATCGCCTTCAAGGGCGAGGTCGACCGCGTCTACGTCAACACGTCCGCCGACTGCGTGATCGAGGATGCCGGCTTCAAGCGCCGCATCCGCATCGCCAAGACCGGCTCGCTGTCCACCATCGTGTGGACGCCATGGATCGGAAAAGCCGAGAAGATGGGTGACATGGGCCGCGGCAGGTCCGGCACCGGCTGGCGCGAAATGGTCTGCGTCGAATCGGCCAACGCGATGGACAACGTCGTCACCGTGGCGCCGGGCGAAACGCACACGCTGGCGGTGACGTATAGCGTGGAAGCGCTTTAAATCTTTTTATCCGCGAAGGGCGCAAAGAGACGCGAAGGAAAACCCAAAGGGCTGTTATGGGAACGCTTGATCATTCTTTCCTTGTCATTGCGAGCGAAGCGAAGCAATCCAGAAGGTCAGCGAAATCAAAGGCTCCTGTATCAGATCTTTGGGGATTAACTTCGCGTCTCTTCGCGTACTTCGCGGATAACCGCTTTTCAACAAGGAGCAAGCATGCGCGTGATTCTGGTGGCCAACCCCAAGGGCGGCAGCGGCAAGACGACGCTGTCGACCAATCTCGCCGGCTATCTGGCCTCGACGGGCGAGCGCGTGGCGATGCTGGACCTCGACCGGCAGAAATCCGCCACCCACTGGCTGGCGATGCGCGACATGGCGCTGCCGGACATCGAATTGCTGCGCGAGGGGCAGAAGCAGGACAGCGATTGGCTGGTGATCGACTCGCCCGCCGGGCTGCATGGCAAGAACCTCGAACGCGCGTTGAAGCTCGCGCACAAGGTGGTGGTGCCGATCGCGCCCTCACTGTTCGACATCCGCGCCAGCCAGGATTTTCTGGCCGCGCTGCATGCCGAAAAAGCGGTGCGCAAGGCCCATGCTTTCGTCGGAGTGGTCGGAATGCGCGTCGATCCACGCACCCGCGCCGGGGTGACGCTGGAGCAATTCATGCAACAGCAGGATCTGCCGGTGCTGGCATTCCTGCGCAACACCCAGCACTACGTCAACGCCGCGTTCGAGGGCAAGAGCCTGTTCGACCTGCCGCACCATATCGCCGGGCGCGACGTGGAGCAGTGGCAGGAACTGATCGACTGGCTGGGCCACTGATCCCCATCGTAAAAACGACATCCACGCCGCGATTTACGTCCCGATGCGAGCCACGACATCGCGGCGTGGACGCTGCTCCTACATCCGGTTAGTGCGTGGTCGGCTTCATCAAATTGGCCACCTGCGGCTTGACCACGCTCTTGGTCGACGAGCATGAACCATCTTCCTGCACGCCCAACTGGCGCTCGGCTTCGTTCAACAAGTTGATCACATCGATGTAGAACTTGTCGTTCGCCATCATGCGCGCGGTGCGGCCACCATCGTTGACGGCGAGCACGTCGGCGCCATTGTTGATCAGCCATTCCACCACCGGGGCGTCACCGCCGCCGGCCGCCAGCATCAGCGGGGTGATGCCGAAGAAGATGCGCTCGTCGAGCGTGGCGCCAGCCTCGTGCAGCACTTCGATGACCTCGACGTAGCCGCGCTCGGTTTCGCCGTTGTAGGAGGCCTTGGCGAGCGCAGTCCAGCCCTGCGGCGATTTGGCATTGACGTCTGCGCCGGCTGCAATCAGCACCTGCACCGCCGCGACATGGCCGCCGCGGGCGGCATGCATTAGCGCGGTTTCGCCGGCTTCGTCGGCGGCGGCGTGGTCGGCGCCGGCCTCTAGCAGGCTTTTGAGTTGAGCGGCATCGCCCGTCTGGGCGGCAGCGAATAATTCCTGGGACATGGTGCGCTCCTGCAGTTGTATGAGAGTGCGGCAAGCGTACAATTGTTGACTGATTTAATCAACTATTAGCCGCCGCGCGCTACCCATCATGCCGAATCGTCTATCCGCCGAACCCAGCCCCTATCTGCTGCAGCACGCCGACAACCCGGTCGACTGGTATCCCTGGAGCGAAGAAGCGCTGGAAAAAGCGCGCCGCGAGGCCAAGCCCATCCTGCTGTCGATCGGCTATTCGGCCTGTCACTGGTGTCACGTGATGGCGCACGACTGCTTCGAGGACGCCGAGGTGGCGGCGGTGATGAACCGGCTGTTCGTCAACATCAAGGTCGACCGCGAGGAGCGCCCCGACCTCGACCAGATCTACCAGTCCGCGCACCAGTTGCTGACCCAGCGCGGCGGAGGCTGGCCGCTCACGGTGTTCCTGACGCCGGACCAGACGCCATTTTTCGCCGGCACCTATTTCCCCAAGACGCCACGCTATCAGCTGCCGGGCTTCATCGACCTGATGGAAAATATCGGCCACGCCTGGCATGAGCGGCGCGGCGAAATACTGGCGCAGAACGAGGCGGTGCGCGCCGCGCTGGTGCAGCAGCAGCCTGCGCCGGGCGTGCAGCAGGCCTTGAGCGACGCGCCGCTGGCGCAGGCGGTGCGCGATCTGGGCGAGGCCTTCGACCCGGTGTGGGGTGGCTTTTCGCGCGCGCCCAAGTTCCCGCGTCCGGGCGAGCTGTTCTTCCTGCTGCGCCAGGCCCAGCAGGGCAATGCGCAGGCGCGCGAGATGGCGCTGTTCTCGTTGCGAAAAATGGCGTCCGGTGGGGTCGTCGACCAGCTCGGCGGCGGCTTCTGCCGCTACTCGGTGGACGAACAGTGGGCGATCCCGCACTTCGAGAAAATGCTCTATGACAACGGCCCGCTGCTGCATCTGTACGCCGACGCCTGGGCGCTGACCGGCGAGCCGCTGTTCGCGGACACCGCCGACGGCATCGTCGCCTGGCTACTGCGCGAGATGCGCGCGCCTGAGGGCGGCTTCTATTCGGCGCTCGACGCCGACAGCGAAGGCCACGAGGGCAAGTTCTACGTGTGGACGCCGGACCAGGTGCGCGCGCTGCTCTCCGCTGAGGAATACGCGGTGGCGGCGCCAGTGTACGGGTTCGATGCGCCGCCGAATTTCGAGAACGCGAGCTGGAACCCAATCCTCGCGCGGCCGTTGAATGAAGTCGCGGCCGAACTCGGGCTGGCCGAAAACGAAGCGGCGGCGCGGCTGGCAAGCGCGCGGACCAAGCTCTTCGCGGCGCGCGAAACCCGCGTGCGCCCCGGGCGCGACGACAAGCAGCTCACCAGCTGGAACGCACTGATGATCGGCGGGCTGGCGCACGCCGGGCGGGTGATGGCGCGCCCCGACTGGGTCGCCGAGGCGCATGCCGCAATCGATTTCCTGCATCAAAGCCTGTGGCGCGACGGCCGCCTGCTGGCCAGCTTCAAGCACGGTGAAGCGCGCCTCAATGCCTATCTCGACGACTACGCGTTTTTGCTCGATGCGTTGCTGGAAGCGATGCAGGCCGGCTACCGCGAGGCCGACATGGCGTGGGCGGTTGAGCTCGCCGACGTGCTGCTGGCGCATTTCGAGGATGCGGACGCGGGCGGCTTCTTCTTCACCAGCCACGACCACGAAGCCCTGATCACCCGCCCCAAGCCCGGCTACGACAACGCCACCCCATCCGGCAACGGCGTGGCCGCATTCGCCCTGCAGCGGCTGGGCCACCTGCTGGGCGAGACGCGCTACCTCGACGCCAGCGCACGCTGCCTGCGCCTGTTCCAGGGGCAGCTGACCCAGCAGCCGATCGCCTACTCTACGCTGCTTGCGGTGCTCGACGAGACGCTGGCGCCGCCGCGGGTGATCCTGCTGCGCGGCCCGGCGGTGGCGCTGCGCGAGTGGGCGACGGCGCTGAACCCGAAGCTTGGTGCGCGCGATCTGGTGCTGGTTTTGCCCAACGGATTGAGCCTGCCTGCCGCGCTGGCGAAGCCGGAGGCGGACCAGCCGACCGCCTGGGTGTGCAGCGGCACCGCGTGCCAGTCGCCGGTCACCGACCTGTCCGTGCTGGGGCCGCTGTAGGGCGCGCGCCGCGCTGTGCGTGTGCAGGGCCCCCTGCCGGTGGGGCTGTCGGGTCGCATTGATCCGGATTTGCGATTTGGAACCCGCGGCGGCGCCTGCTATCAAATGGGTAGCCTGTCCGCCATCGGGAGTCATCATGGGCACACACACCGAACCCGCAGTTTTTCATCCAACTGCCGCTCACATGGACCTGCCGGGCATCCGCCGGGTGGGCTTCGACCAGCCCCTTCAATGGCTGCGCGCCGGTGCGCGCGATATGGCCAGGGTGTGGTCCCTGAGCCTGTTCTACGGCATCGTTTTCGCCCTGCTCGGCTACGGCCTGGTGCATAGTGCGCGGGACAGGCCGCATCTGGCGATGGCGCTGACCTCGGGCTTCCTGTTCGTCGCGCCGGTGCTGGCCACCGTGTTCTACAGCCTGAGCCACCGCCTGGAGCAAAACCAAAAGCCGCACAATCTGCTGGCTCCGCTGCTGTCGTGGCGCGCCAATCCCGCCGCGTTCGGATTGTTTGCAGTGATGCTGGTGTTCGTGCTGATTTCCTGGGAGCGCCTGTCGGCGATCCTGGTCGGTTTGTTCCTTGCCGGTTCAGGCATCGGCGGCCTGGCCGAGCTGCTGAGCCTGCGCGCACTGCAGCAGCACACCGGGTTCATGCTGGCCTACCTGGCGTTCGGCGGCGCGCTGGCCCTGATGATGTTCAGCCTTTCCGTGGTGTCGCTGCCGATGATGCTGCACCGCGAGGTCGATTTTGCCACGGCGCTGGTGACCAGCTTCATGGCGACCCGGCATAACTTTCCGGTGCTGCTGCTGTGGGGCGTGCTGATCGCCGGCATGACCGCGGTCGGCGTGGCGACCAACTTCATTGCCATGGCCGTGATTTTCCCGTGGCTGGGACACGCCAGCTGGCATGCCTACCGTGGGCTGATCGAACACGAATAAAATGCCGTGCGCGATTGGTAGCAAATAACCATGCTCACATCTTGCGCCGGGGAGGTTTTCCCTTAATATTGCAGGCGTGATGATGTAATGCACGCCCAACCCGACTTCTACGGAGACTGTAATGATGATGAAATTGATGATGACCGCAGCAGCAGCTGCGCTGCTGTTGTCCGGCGCAGCTTCCGCCAACCAGGCGCTGGCACAGAAGAACGCCTGCCTGTCCTGCCACGGCGTCGACAAGAAAATCGTGGGCCCCGCTTTCAAGGAAGTGGCCAAGAAATATGCTGGCGATAAAGGCGCGCACGACAAGCTGGCGGCCAAGGTGAAAGCCGGCGGCAAGGGCGTGTGGGGCGAGATTCCCATGCCGCCGAACCCGGCCGTCAAAGCGGAAGACGTGTCCAAGATCGTCGACTGGGTGCTGAGCCTGAAGTAATTGGACTGAAATATCAAGATCAAACAAAGGCCGACCTCGTGTCGGCCTTTGTCGTTGTGGCAGGCGTGTTTCTGCCGCAAATTTGTTATTGTTGCGGGCAATAACAATTCAGGGGATCACAGGTGGCGATTCGTCCTTATTTCTTCATCGCGGCCGCCGGGCTGTTTCCGCAGATTGCGCAGGCGGCCGAACCCGGCAGGATCGACGCCTTCTTCGGCACCCTCAACGCCTATCTCGCCAGCGTCATTTTCTACGACGTCTTTCCCGGCGAGCCGGTGATGCCCTTCATCGTCGCCTGGCTGATCGTCGGCGCGGTCTATCTCACCTTCCGCTTCAGCTTCGTCAACCTGCGCATGATGGGCCACGCGTTTTCCGTGCTGCGCGGCAAATACCGCACCGCCGACGACAAGGGCGAAGTCAGCTCGTTCCAGGCGCTGACCACAGCGCTCTCCGCCACGGTGGGGCTGGGCAACATCGCCGGGGTGGCGATCGCGATTTCTATCGGCGGGCCGGGCGCGACGTTCTGGATGATCGTGGCGGGCTTTCTCGGCATGACCACCAAGTTCACCGAAGCCACGCTGGCGCAACGCTACCGCGAAGTGCGGCCGGACGGGCGCATCATGGGCGGTCCGATGGAATACCTGTCGCGGGGCTTTGCCGAATTCAAGCTGCCGCGCACCGGCAAGGCCCTGGCCGGGGTGTTCGCCGTGTTCACCGTGCTGGGCTCGTTCGGTGCCGGCAGCGCGTTCCAGGTCAGCCAGTCGCTCGGCGCGGTGCAGGAAGTGCTGCCCTTCTTTCGCGAGGTGCCGATCGCCTATGGTCTGATTATGGGGCTGGCGGTCGGCGTGGTCATCATCGGCGGCCTGCGCCGCATCGCCCACACCGCCGAAGCGGTGGTGCCGAGCATGATCCTGGTCTATCTGGCGGCCTGCCTGTGGATCGTTCTTGGCAATATTGATCAGGTGCCGCAGGCACTGGCCAAAATATTCACCGAAGCCTTCGCGCCGATCGCGGTGGCGGGCGGCATGGTGGGCGCGCTGGTGCAGGGCTTCAAGCGCGCGGCGTTTTCCAGCGAGGCGGGCCTCGGTTCGGCGGCCATCGTGCACTCCACCGCCTCGGTCAAGTATCCGATCCGGCAGGGCATGGTCGCGCTCTACGAGCCCTTCATCGACACCATCGTCATCTGCACCATGACCGCGCTGGTTATCGTCATCACCGGCGTCTACAACGACCCCGCCACCCTGGCGCTGCGCGAGGCCAGCAAGGGCGCGGCGCTGACCTCGGTGGCGTTCGCCACCGTATCCGACTGGTTCCCGATCATCCTCACCGTGTCGGTGGTGCTGTTCGCCTACAGCACCATGATTTCGTGGTCCTACTATGGCGAGCGCTGCTGGGCCTACCTGTTCGGCGAGCGCGTGTCGATGGTGTACCGCGTGCTGTTCCTGCTCTTCATCGTCGTCGCCTCGGTGGCGAGCGCGGCCAACATGCTCGATTTCACCGACCTCTTGGTGCTGGCGATGGCCTTCCCCAACCTGATCGGCCTCTATCTGCTGAGCGGCAAGGTGCGCCGCATGCTGACGGATTATCAGGACAAGCTGAAGAGCGGCGAACTCGATCGCGAGAAGCAGCCGGGCTAATCCAGAGAGTGGGTGGGAGGCACGCCCCCAGGCCGATTGCGGACGGTTGCGCGGTGCAGGCGATCGCGGGTTTAGCGGGGGTGGTTCGAGTTGAAGCGGTACAGCTGGCGCTCGGTCAGCACCGCGTCGAGCGGCATGTCCCAGGGCTCGTGCGGCAATGTGTCCACCCGCTGGCATTCGTAGGCAATGCCCACCAGGCGCGGCTTGCGCCACACGCGCCGGTGCCGCATGAATGCCAGCGTTGCGTCGTAAAAACCGCCGCCCATCCCGAGCCGGTTGCCTTCGAGATCGAACCCCACCAGTGGCATCAGCAGCAGGTCGAGTTGGCGTGCGCGCAGCGGTTTTGCATCGATGGGTTCGGGGATGCCAAAGCGGTTGGGCGCCATCCGCGTGTTGCGCCCCACCCGCCCGAACTGCATCACCCGCCCTCGCCGCGGCAGCACCGGCAGATAACACTCGCGACGCATCCACAAGGCCTGGTTGAGCAGGGGGTGAACGTCGAATTCGCCGCCTTGCGGCAGATAAAAGCCGATCCGTTGCGAGCGCAGCAGCAGCCCGTTGCGCAGCGCCAGCCGCAAGGCTGCGCGCGCCTCCCTGCGGCGCTCTGCCGGCTTGAACGCGTTGCGCGCAGCCTTGAGCTGTCGTCTGAGGGTGTATTTGTCCATGAAAAGAAGTGTTCCCCGCCTGTGCCGTGCTGACTGCAGACTCTTGAACCTGGGTCCAAGACGGCCGCGCTCAAAGACGCTTTGGGCACATGAGACGTGTCACGCGCACACCCGCATCGGAATAGATCGCAGCCTTGCACGTATGCATTGGTTCAGAGAAATTGCAGCCAGCCTCGAACACCGCAGGGAACGAAAACAATTCTAGAAGAGTTTGTCCTGATCTTCCAGTACTGAATCGAGTAGCGTGTTGCAATGCGTCAGCCGGGCACGTGTTGCCTCGATCTGGCTGCCGCCGCCCTGGGTCAGCAATTCGTGCGCCAGGTTGAGTCCCGCCATGATGGCGATGCGCTCGGCGCCGATCACCTTGCTGCTTTCGCGGATCTCGCGCATCTTTTCGTCCAGATAATCGGCCGCCGCTATCAGCGCTGATTCCTCCTCGCGCGGGCACGCCACCTTGTAGGCGCGGCCCAGAATGTGGATTTCGATCGAGCGCGGGCCGGCCATCAGGCGTCCTCCGGCAGGGTGTCGAGCAGCGCCTGCAGCCGCGTCTTGGCGGCCTCCAGCCGGGTCGTCAGCTGCTTGTTGTCCTGCTGCGCGGCCAGCACCTGCTGGCGCAGGGCGATGTTGTCCTGCCGCAGCGTGTGGCACAGCTCGGCCACCTGGCGGATTCGGGCTTCGAGGGTATCGAGTTCGGCATGCATGAGCGGGACTATAGGGGGCGATGCGCGGGCGGTCAATCGGACGATTCGGTGGTTATAATGCGCGGCTTCAGGTGCCGACGCGGCTTTCCGCCGCCGAGGATAAACGGGAAACAGGTGCGCGGCGATTCGCTGCCATGCCTGTGCTGCCCCCGCAACGGTAAGCGCTAAACGGTTCATCACATAGTCACTGGGTTCGCCCGGGAAGGCGATGCACTTCAAGCGCGAGCCCGGATACCGGCCTGAGCCCTGTGCGACGAAAGTCACCCAGCGGATCGTGCAACGCGCCTGCGGGGAAGCGGGCGCCCAAACTGGAAACTCATCATGCGTCAAACCACTCTCGCGCTTGCCCTGGGCGCTGTCTTCATTTCGTCCGCCCATGCGGAAACCCTGCCGGAATTTGTCGGCGAAACCATTGTTGTGACGCCGACGCGCACGGCGCAAAAATTGGCTGCCCCGCTGCAGCACACCAACATCATCACGCGAACAGACATCGAATCGTCCACGGCTTCCGATCTGTCTACCCTGCTACGCCAAGAATCCGGGGTGGAAATTGCCCCGAGCGGCGGCTTGGGCGCACAAACTGCGATCCGTATTCGCGGATCGGAATCCGACCATGTGCTGGTGCTGATCGATGGCGTGCGCGTCAACTCGGTGACCACCGGCGCGATGGCCATCGACCAGATCCTGCTTGACGAAATCGAGCGCATCGAAATCGTGCGCGGCAACGTGTCGAGCGTGTACGGCTCCGAAGCGATAGGCGGAGTGGTGCAGATTTTCACCCGGCGCGGCCAGGGCGACATGAAGGTCTCGGGCAGCGCGGCGGCGGGGCCAGACGGCTATCGCAAGCTCGCCCTGTCCATCGGCGGCGAGATGGGGGATAGCCGCGTGCGCTTCGGCGCGGCACGCACCCGAACAGGCGGATTTTCCAGTGTACGCAGCGAGTTCGTCCCGACGCCGTATACGTTCGCTCCCGAAGATATCGATGACGACGGCTACCGCAACACCACGCTGAATCTGGCGCTGTCGCACCGCATCCAGGCCGGGCATGAGGTCGGCCTGACCGCTTTTCGGTCGCGCGGCGATATCGAATACGACGGTGCCTACCAGAACCACAGTGACCAGACTCTGGCTTCGCTGAGCGTATTCAGCGAGAACCAGATCACGCAGAGCTGGCACAGCCGTGTACAGCTCTCGCATGGGACGGATGACTTGCTCTCCGACCTGAACGGCCTCGCGACCGATCGCTTCAAAACCCGCAATCGCCAGCTTGGCTGGAACAACGTGCTGAACGTGGGGCAGGGCGTTGTCCGCCTGGGGGCGGAGGGATTGTGGCAGCAGCTCGATACCGATGCCGCCTACAGCGACGATGCGCGGAGGGTGTCCAGCCTCACCGCGGGCTACACGACAGCCATCGGCGCACATGACCTGCAACTGAATGCGCGGCACGACGACTACAGCGATTTTGGCGGCGCCACCACCGGCCTGCTTGGGTATGGCTATCGGCTGACCCCGACACTGCGCCTACAGGCAAGCGTGTCGAACGCGTTCCGCGCGCCCACGTTCAACGAGCTCTACGGGCCTTACGGCAGCAATCCCGCGCTTGACCCGGAACGCGCAAAGAGCGCGGAATTCGGCCTGACCTACAGCGGCGTCTACGGTCTTGCGCGTGCCACCGCATTCATCAGCCGCACCCACGATCTCATCAACTTCGTTCCGCCGACCTGGGCCGCGACCAACATCGACCGGGCGGAAAACCGTGGCGTCGAACTGTCCTGGAACGGGAAGCTTGTCGGGCTGAATGTGCGCAGTGCGCTGACCATCCAGAATCCCGAAGACAAAACGACCGGCCTCGGCTTGTTGCGTCGTGCCGAACAGTTTGGCAGCCTGTCTCTGGGTCGGCAGGCTGGTATCTTCGACTGGCGCGCAGAGGTGCTGGCTTCAGGGCCGCACCCCGACGTCCATGCCACGACCTTTTCCCGTGTTGAGGTTCCCGGCTATGCCGTGCTCAACCTGAACCTGGGCTGGAAGCCGGCGCGCGACTGGAAACTCAGTGGCAAACTGCTCAATCTGCTGGACAAGGACTACGTGCTGGTACACGGTTACAACACGCAGGGTCGCGCTGCCTTCATCGAGTTGGCGTACGCGCCGAAGTAAGGCTTTCCGCAAGCGTGCAACAGGGGTATCCGCCCGGTTGCGCGCGGAGCCAGCCGGGCCCGGGAAAATAATTCCGCATTTCAGGACGAGTCGCACATGAACACTGAAACCCCGGATCACAAAATTCCCCACGATCAAGCCAAAGAGGCGCGCCACGTTGCACGCATGGCGCGCAAAAAGGCGCTGATCGACGCCGCGATCGACGCCGCCAGCGACGAGCGCGGGCTGCTCCTCGTCATCACCGGCAACGGCAAGGGCAAGAGCACCTCGGCCTTCGGCACGGTGGCGCGCGCGCTCGGCCACGGAATGAAAGTCGGCGTGGTGCAGTTCATCAAGAGCCGCACCGACACCGGTGAGGAAGCTTTCCTCGGCAGGCAGTCCGGCGTCGAGTGGCATGTTACCGGCGACGGCTTCACCTGGGACACGCAGAATCGCGAGCAGGACGTCGCCACTGCGCAGCGCGGCTGGTCGATTGCCGCGCGCATGCTTGCCGACCCTGCGTACCAGCTGGTGGTGCTGGACGAGCTGACCTATCTGCTGAGCTACGGCTACCTCGACAGCGATGTTGTGCTCGATGCGATGGCGCAACGGCCACCGATGCAGCACGTGATCGTCACCGGACGCGCCGCGTCCGAGGCGCTGATCGAGCTGGCCGATACGGTGTCGGTCATCGCCGACGAAAAACATGCGTTCCGTGCCGGGGTCAAGGCGCAGCCTGGAATCGATCTCTAGCGCAGCGTCATCAACGGACACTGCGCGCGGCATAATTGCCGGGTGAACTCCGCACCCTATATCGGGCGCTTTGCGCCGTCCCCTTCCGGCCCCCTGCACTTCGGCTCGCTCGTCGCCGCGGTGGCGAGCTGGCTCGACACCCGCGCGGCGGGGGGGCGCTGGCTCGTGCGCATGGAAGACCTCGACCGGCCGCGCTGCGAACCCGGTGCAGCCGACATCATCCTGCGCCAGCTGGAAGCCTATGGCCTTGTTTGGGACGGCACGGTGCTGGTGCAATCGCAGCGCGACGACGCCTATGCCGAGGCGCTGGACGCCTTGATAGAAAGCGGCGCGGCCTATCCCTGCGCCTGCACCCGCAGCCAGCTCGCGCAGGCGCCGCGCAACCACGAGGGCGAGATCATTTATCCTGGCACCTGCCGTAATCGTTTGCCGGCTGGCGCCATCGCCCGTGCCTGGCGCGTGCGCGTGCCGGATCTGAATGTCCGCTTCCACGACCGCATCCACGGCGACCTGCAGCGGAACCTGGCCCATGATGTCGGCGACTTCATCGTCAAGCGCGCCGACGGTCTGTTCGCCTATCAGCTGGCGGTGGTGGTGGACGACGCGTTCCAGGGCATCACCCACGTCGTGCGCGGCGCCGACTTGCTGTGGAACACCCCGCGCCAGATTTATCTGCAAAGCCTTCTCGGCCTGGCGACGCCGAGCTATGCCCACGTGCCGCTCATCACCAATGCTGCCGGGCAAAAACTGTCCAAGCAGACTCGGGCGCCCGCCCTGCCGGAAACAGAGCGCGCCACCGTGATGGCGCGGGCGCTCGCCACGCTCGGCCACCCGCCCCCCGCGGATCGGGCGGGCGCCGAACCGGCCGGACAACTGGCATGGGCGGTCGCCCACTGGAAAATCGAAAACATGCCGACCCGGCCAGCGGTTGCCAACCCGACCCAAGCGCCCGACAATTTACCTGACCCCTGACCCCTGACCCCTGACCCCTGACCCCTGACCCCTGACCCCTGCCATGGCCCAACTCCCTTCCGCCGTCGACCAAGTCCTGCACGTTCACGCAGCCTTCATCCATGCCGTCGTCAACGCGCTGCGCGACCGCAGCCAGCTGCCCGACCTGATGAAGCAGCTCGATGCCGCCGAGCAGGCCGGCTGGCCGCGGCTGGTCGGAGCGCTGCGCCACGTCGTCAACGGCCGTCGCGACCCCTCGATCAAACTGGGGCTGGACGAGGAAGACAGCATCCTGCTCGATGCCATCCTGCGCGGCCTCGACAACCCCGCCACCCTACCGCCGCTGAACGCCCAGGCGGATGGCAGCAGCGCCGCCCCCGGGCTGGCCGCGCTGATCGACGCTTCGGCGCGGGGCGACGCGCAGGCTATGTTAGTGCTTGCCAACATGGCCGAGCAGATGCTGAAGGCGGGCGGCGACATGGCCTTGCTGGGCGGGCGCATGCGCCGGCTCGTCAACGGCGAGCGCGACACCGACCAGCTGGTCGCCGGCATGGGGCCGCTGGGGCGCGAACTGCTGATCAGCCTGCTCGACGAACTGGCCAGGCTGCGGCCGCAGTAAATCTCGCCTGGTTTGGGCGTCGCCATGACGGGCGCGGGCCGCTTTGACAGCGCGCCCCGCAATCGGCTAAAATTCGCGCCTTTTCGACGGTCCTGTTCCGCCGAAAAGGCAGTCCCCAAGGTGATGTAGCTCAGTCGGTTAGAGCATCGGATTCATAATCCGGGGGTCGGTGGTTCAAGTCCACTCATCACCACCAGATCCCTTTTCGTCGCCGCTTGAATCAAAAGCAGCGCGCGGCGAAAACCCTGCCCTCAGTCTATTCACTGTCCCGGCGCCCCTCATGAAAAAAATCTACATCAAAACCTTCGGCTGTCAGATGAACGAGTACGACTCGGACAAGATGGCCGACGTACTCAATCTGTCCGAAGGCCTGACCCCGACCGACACGCCGGATGATGCCGACGTGATCCTGTTCAACACCTGCTCGGTGCGCGAAAAGGCGCAGGAAAAGGTGTTCCACGAACTCGGCCGGGTGCGCCATCTGAAAGCCGCCAATCCCAAGCTCATCATCGGCGTCGGCGGCTGCGTGGCGTCGCAGGAAGGCGCGGCGATCGTGGCGCGCGCGCCCTTCGTCGACGTGGTGTTCGGCCCCCAGACGCTGCACCGCCTGCCCGAGCTGATCGCTCAACGCCGCGCGACCGGCCGCTCGCAGGTCGATATCAGTTTTCCCGAAATCGAGAAGTTCGATCATCTGCCGCCCGCGCGCGTCGAAGGCGCGTCGGCCTTCGTGTCGATCATGGAAGGCTGTTCCAAATATTGCACCTTTTGCGTCGTGCCCTACACGCGCGGCGAGGAAGTCTCGCGCCCGTTCGACGACGTCATCGCCGAAGTGGCCAACCTTGCCGGGCGTGGGGTGAAGGAAGTCACCCTGCTGGGGCAGAACGTCAACGCCTACCAGGGCGCGCTGGAAGAGGGCGGCACCGCCGACCTCGCGTTCCTGCTGGAGATGGTGCACGAGATTCCCGGCATCGAACGCATCCGCTACACCACCAGCCACCCGCGCGAAATGACGCAGCGGCTGATCGAGGCCTACGGCAAGCTGCCGAAGCTGGTGTCGCATCTGCATCTGCCGGTGCAGTCCGGCTCCGATCGCATCCTGGCGGCGATGAAGCGCGGCCACAGCGTGCTCGAATTCAAATCCATCGTCAGAAAGTTGCGCGAACAGCGCCCCGACCTGTGCCTGTCGTCGGATTTCATCGTCGGCTTTCCGGGCGAGACCGAAGCCGATTTCGAGGCGACGATGACGCTGATCCAGGAGCTCGATTTCGACGCCAGCTTCTCCTTCATCTACAGCAAGCGTCCCGGCACCCCGGCGTCGGACTACCCGGATGACGTGGCGGTCGCGCTGAAAACGCAGCGCCTGATGAAGCTGCAGGCGCAGATCGAGGCGCAGGCGCAGAAGGTGAACCAGGCCATGGTTGGCACCGTGCAGCGCGTGCTGGTCGAGGGTCACGCCAAGAAGAATGTCGAAGAGCTCGCTGGCCGCACCGATAACAACCGCATCGTCAACTTTGCCGGGCAGCCGCGCCTGATCGGCCTGTTCGTCGACGTCACCATCACCCAGGCTTTACCGCACAGCTTGCGCGGCGAAGTCGCCATCACCGAAAGCGAAACCGCTTGAAAACCGATATCGTTGAACTGCGGCTGGCCCCGGAAGACAATCGGCGCCTGGCCAACCTGTGCGGGCCGATGGACGAGAACCTGCGCCAGATCGAGGCGGCGTTCGACGTCACCATCGGCCGCCGCGGCGCCAGTTTCCGTGTCAGCGGCGACGCCGCGCAGGCCGAAAAAGGTGCAACGGCGATCGAGCATTTCTACAACCGCGCGCACGATACGCTCTCCCTCGACGACATCCAGCTCGGCCTGGTCGAAATCACCCGCGGCCGCGCCGACGATGAAGGCCCGGCGCTACGCACCCGCCGCGCCGACCTACGCGCGCGTACCCCGCGCCAGGGCGATTACATCGAGCAGATCCGCAGCCACGACATCACCTTCGGCGTCGGTCCGGCCGGCACCGGCAAGACCTATCTGGCCGTCGCCTGCGCGGTCGACGCGCTGGAGCGCGAGCAGGTCAAGCGCATCGTGCTGACGCGGCCGGCGGTGGAAGCCGGCGAGCGGCTCGGCTTTCTACCGGGAGATCTCACGCAAAAGGTCGATCCCTACCTGCGCCCGCTGTACGACGCGCTGTACGACCTGATGGGCTTCGACAAGGTCACGCGGCTGATCGAGCGCCACGCCATCGAGGTGGCGCCGCTCGCCTTCATGCGCGGGCGCACGCTCAATCACGCCTTCATCATTCTCGACGAGGCGCAGAACACCACGGCCGAGCAGATGCAGATGTTCCTGACGCGAATTGGTTTTGGCGCGCGCGCGGTGGTTACCGGCGACCCGACGCAGATCGACCTGCCCAAGCACATCAAATCCGGCCTGATGGACGCCGCCGAGGTGCTGGGCGACGTGCGCGGGATCGCCTTCACCCACTTCCTGTCCGAAGACGTGGTGCGCCATCCGCTGGTCGGCCGCATCGTCGATGCCTACGCCGCGCGCCGCGCGGAAAACGAAAAGCGTGGCGCCTGAATTCAGCCTGTCGGTGCAGTTCGCCAGCGACGCGGACGCGCTTCCGAGCCGCGCGCAGGTCCGCCGCTGGGTCGCCGCCGCGCTGGAGCATCCGGCCGAGATCAGCGTGCGCATCGTCGACGCCGAGGAAGCGCAGGCGCTTAACCGGGACTACCGCGACAAGACCTACGTGCCCAACGTGCTGACCTTCGAATACGGCGAAATCGGCCACGATGAGTCGGGACGCGGCGTGCTGGGCGGCGACGTGGTGGTCTGCGCGCCGGTGGTCGAGCGCGAGGCGCGCGAGCAGGATAAGCCGGCGAAGCATCATTACGCCCATATGACCATCCACGGCGTGCTGCACCTGCAGGGCTACGACCACATCGACCCGGCAGAGGCCGAAATCATGGAATCGCGCGAAATCGCTATACTGAAGCAGTTTCACATCCCCAATCCCTATTCTTCCTGACCATTACCCCCCCATGGAGTCCGACAGTAGTAGTCCCAAACCGAGCTTGCTCGAGCGTATCTCCCACTGGCTGATGCGCGAACCCGAAGACCGTGAACAGCTGATCGAATTGCTGCACGGCGCCTACGAAAACAGTTTGATGGATGCCGATGCCCTGGCGATGATCGAGGGCGTGCTGCAGGTGTCCGAGATGCGCGTCGGCGAGATCATGATCCCGCGCGCGCAGATGGACGTCATCGACATCAACGATGCGCCCGAAGTCTTCATCCCGCATGTCATCGAAACCGCGCACTCGCGCTTTCCGGTCATCGACAAGGACCGTGACGACGTCATCGGGATTCTGCTGGCGAAGGACCTGCTGCGGCACTACGCCGAATCCGACAGCGACATCCGCGGCATGCTGCGCCCGGCGGTTTTCATTCCCGAATCGAAGCGACTCAACGTGCTGCTGAAGGAGTTCCGCTCCAACCGCAATCACATCGCCATCGTCGTCGACGAATACGGCGGCGTCGCGGGCATCGTCACCATCGAGGACGTGCTGGAGCAGATCGTCGGCGACATCGAGGACGAATACGACTTCGACGAAACCGAGGACAACATCATCCGCGAAAACGAAGGCGTGTTCCGCGTCAAGGCCGGCACCGAAATCGACGACTTCAACCAGACCCTCGGCGCGCATTTCTCCGATGAGGAGTTCGACACCGTCGGCGGCCTCGTCGTCTCGCGCTTCGGCCACCTGCCCAAGCGCGGCGAATCGGTCCAGTTCGATGGCTTCCTGTTCAGCATATTGCGCGCCGACAGCCGCCGCCTGCACGCCGTGCGCGTCACCCGCCTGCCGCCGCCAGAGGACGCGCAACTGCCGCTGGTTTAAGCGTAGGAGCACCCGCAAGGGGTAGGCCGTGGTTGCAAAGCCGACAAGTCGGCAACAACCACGCACCGGCGTCCACGCCGCGATGCTGTGGTAGTTCTACGGCACGAAAATCGCGCCTTGGAAGGCGCTCCTACAGGCTGTGCCGGCGGTCGCCGCGCGCGAAGGCGGCCAGCGGCGCGATGCCGCCCTTGCCGAACCCGATCACTTTGAACAGCTCGCCCATCTCGGCGGGTGACACCAGACGCTGTACCGCATTGGCCTGCGGCAGGTACGCCGCCGCGTCGCTGGGCGGCGTCTGCATCAGCAGTTCGGTCAGCCCGCTGTTCAGCAGAAAACCCGCCTGGCTGGCGTAGCCTGCAAGCTCCAGTCCGGCCGCCGTTCCCGCCCGTGCCACCGCGCTGAAGTTGACATGCGCGGTGAGGTCGCACAAGCCCGGCAGGTAGAACGGGTCGTCCAGCGCGTGGTGGCGGTAATGCGCGCGCAGCGTGCCCATGTGGCGCTGCGGATGGTAGTACTCGCTCTGCCCGAAGCCGTAGTCGATCATCAGGATCAGGCCGCGATCCAGGCATTGCGCGAGCGAGGCGACCAGCGCGTCGGCCGCCAGGTTGATTTCGGATAGATAGCCGGGTGCGAGATTCAGCGTGTCGGCCCGGGCGCGCAGCAGCGGGTCGCCGATCGGACGGTCCTGCCAGGCGAACGCATCGCCTTCCACGATCACGCCGCGAGAAAGCGGGCCATCCTCTGTCCAGTGCACCAGCGCCACCGGAAGCGCGTCGAGCACCTCGTTGCCGAGGATGACGCCGCTGAAATGCGCGGGCAGCGCGTCCAGCCAGTGCACCCGCTCGGCGAGCTGCGGCAGTTCGCGCGCCAGCGTGTCCTGCTGACGCGCGCGCAGGTCGGCACTCACTTCCAGGATGCAATAGCGCGCCGGCAACGCATCGAGGCGCGCCAGTTCGCCCAGCATGTCCACCGCCAGCCGTCCGCTGCCGGCGCCCAGTTCCAGCACCTCGCCATTTGTTTCCGCCAGCACCGGCGCAATGGCGTGCGCCAGGGTGCGGCCGAACAGCGGGGTCATTTCCGGCGCGGTGACGAAGTCGCCGGCCGCGCCGAACTTCATCGCCCCGGCGGCATAGTAGCCGAGACCGGGCGCGTAGAGCGCCGCTTCCATGTAGCGCGAGAACGGAATCCAGCCGCCCGCCGCGTCGATCAGCGTGCGCAGATGCGCGGCGACGCGCTGGCTGTGGGCAAGGGCATCAGGGGTGGGGGCGGGAAGCATGGGTCGGACAGTTCAGGGATAATGCGGAATGGCTGGATAATCCAGAATCAAGTGACTATAAGGGCGAATCCCGATGCTAGGCAAAGTCGTATTGATTACCGGCGGGGCCAAGCGGGTGGGCGCGGCATCGGCGCGCCTGCTGCATGCGGCCGGTGCAAACCTGATGATCCATTACCGCAGCTCGGTGGCCGAGGCGCGCGTGCTGCAGGATGAGCTGAATGCCATCCGCCCCGATTCGGTGGCGCTGATCCAGGCCGACCTGCACGACACCGGTGGGCTGCCCAGCCTGGTTCACCAGACCGTCGCCACCTTCGGCGGCCTCGACGTCCTGCTCAACAATGCGTCGAGCTTCTACCCTACCCCGGTCGGCGACATCACTGAAAAGGACTGGGCCGACTTGATGGGCACCAACCTCAAGGCGCCCATGTTCCTGTCGCAGGCCGCCGCGCCCGAACTCAGGAAGCGCCACGGCTGCATCATCAACATCACCGACATCCACGCCGAGCGGCCGATGAAAAGCTACGTCGTCTATTCCGTCGCCAAAGCCGGCCTCGTCGGGCTCACCAAATCGCTGGCGCGCGAACTGGCCCCCGAAGTGCGCGTCAACGGCATCGCCCCGGGGCCGATCATGTGGCCTGAAGGTGATTCGAATTTTGACGAAGTCTCGCGCCAGCGCATCATCTCGCACACCATGCTGAAGCGCGCCGGCGATCCCCACGACATCGCGTTGGCGGTGCGCTTCTTCGCGATGGACACCTACTTCGTAACGGGGCAGATCCTGGCGGTGGACGGCGGGCGCAGCGCGAAGCTTTGATGACGCGTCCGCCCGACAAAAAGCTGTAAATATTTCTCTTTGCCTGGCGTCTGTTTGAACCAGACGCCAGGCGCCGCCCATCCCTATTCGTGGTATCCCCGCCGTGCCTGACATGATGGTTTCTGAAGTGAGCTGGACTGAAGCAGACGAGCCCTGGTCTGCCCGCTGGCGCGCCGAGAGCGGCGCGCCAGCGCCCAAGCGCGTGATGGTCGCGGACGACCGCATCACGGCCGATGCGGCCTATCGTCTGGCGAGCGAGGGCACCGCGCTGCTGTGGCGCGGCGACTTTCAGAATGCGCGCCAATTGCTGCAGGCCATCGCGCGCCGCATCGACCGCAAACCGCGCAAAGCCGCTGCGTCGCCGATCGAAGCCTTTAACTTTCATCGCCAGGCCCAGTCGCAGCGTGCCCGCACCTTGGGCATGCTGCTGGTGCCGCTGGAGGCGGACTTCAGCATTCCCTTGCGCCGCGCGCCGAATGTGAAAGAGGCCTGCGCCGAAGCCTATGGTGCGGGCGAGGCGCCCTCGGTGGTCTCGCTGCGCGAGTTGCTCGGCGTGATCGGCGCCCACGAGTGGCGCAAAAACGGCGTCGAAGTCCCGGCGCTCGGCGACCGTATCCACCCGCACTACGGCGTGTTTTCGCCGGTGCGCGGCGAGTACGTGGGGCTGGTGGCCGAGGCGCCGCTGCCGTCATCGAAGCTGGCCTTTGACATCGGCACGGGAACCGGCGTGCTCGCTGCCGTGCTTGCCAAGAGAGGGGTCAAGCACGTCATCGCGACTGACCAGGACCCGCGCGCCCTGGCGTGTGCGCGCCAGAATATCGCCCGGCTCAGCCTTGCGGGGCGGGTGGAGGTTGTCGAGGCCGATCTGTTCCCGCAAGGGCGCGCGCCGCTCATCGTCTGCAATCCGCCGTGGCTGCCCGCGCGCGCCAACTCGCCGATCGAACGTGCGATCTACGATCCGGAGAGCCGCATGCTACTGGGCTTCTTGAACGGGCTGGCGGCGCACCTGGAGCCGGGTGGCGAAGGCTGGCTGATCCTGTCCGACCTGGCCGAGCACCTTGGGCTGCGCTCGCGCGAGGCCTTGCTGGCTGCGTTCGACGCTGCGGGTTTGAACGTAGTGGGGCGAATGGACGCCAAACCCACACATCCCCGCGCCGCCGATGCCGCCGATCCGCTCCACGCCGCGCGCGCGGCCGAGGTGACGTCGCTCTGGCGGCTCGCTGCATGAAACATTTAACCCATCAACGCACCACGCCACACAGGAAACGCACCATGAATTCCCGCCGTCATTTGTTTACCTCCGAGTCCGTTGCCGAAGGCCATCCGGACAAGATTGCCGACCAGATTTCGGACGCTATCCTGGATGCCTTCCTGGCCGAAGAACCCGAGGCCAAGGTGGCCTGCGAAACCTTCGTGGCCGACAATCTGGTGGTGATTGCCGGTGAGTTCAAAACCATCCGCAAGGAGTTGTTCGACGAGATTCGAGACCGCGCCGAGGCGATTGCCCGCCAGGTGCTGCGCGACATCGGCTACCGCGATACCGAAACCGGAATCGACCCCAACACCTGCGAAGTGCAGGTGCGCTTCAATCACCAGTCGATCCAGATTCACAAAGGCATCACCCTGGCCGGCGGCGACATCGGGGCCGGCGACCAGGGGCTGATGTTCGGCTACGCCTGCGACGAAACCCCGGATTTGATGCCCTACCCGGTCTGGCTGGCGCATCGCCTGGTGCAAAAACAGGCCGAACTGCGCAAATCCGGCGCCTTGCCCTGGCTGCGCCCCGACGCAAAAAGTCAGGTCACCGTCGCCTACGAAGGCCACCAAGTCGCCGGCATCGAAAACGTGATCATCTCCACCCAGATCGAGCGCGATCTCGACCCGGCCTGGGTTACGCAGGAAGTCACGCGCGAAATCATCGACCCGCTGGTGCCGATGGCGCTGCGCACCCCGACCTTCAAGCTGTGGGTCAATCCCGCCGGCCCCTTCGAAATCGGTGGCCCCAACGGCGACACCGGCCTCACCGGCCGCAAGATCATCGTCGACACTTATGGCGGGTCCTGCCCGCACGGCGGCGGCGCGTTTTCTGGAAAAGACCCGACCAAGGTCGACCGCTCGGCGGCCTACATGGCCCGATACATCGCCAAGAATCTCGTCGCAGCGGGCTATGCAAAACGTTGCCTGGTTCAGCTGGCGTATGCCATCGGCGTCGCTGAGCCGGTTTCCCTGCTAATTGAAACCTACGGCACCGGAACCGTGCCGGATGAAAAGCTGGAAGCGATGGTGCGCGGCACCTTCGAACTGACCCCGCGCGGCATCATCGACAGCCTCGACCTGCGCCGCCCCATCTATCGGCAGACTGCCGCATACGGGCATTTTGGACGGGCCGAGCCGGACTTCAGCTGGGAACGCGTTGACCAGGCGCAAAAGCTGGCGCTGTTTAGCGCCTGATCCTGTACTGAGCCGATCCGGCATGGCCGCGTCGGCGGGGACTGTCGTTTATCGCAGACAGTCCCCCTTCAGGCCGCGATCAGCCCTGACGTTTCCCCGCCTGGTTTCGGGCCAGGGTGGAGCCGAACTGGATCTGTTCCAGTTCGGCTGTCTTTTCTTGAACCGGTTCAGTCGCCTGCGCAGCCGTTTCCGGTACCTTGGTCAGGCGTGCGCCGGCTGAAAGCGTCGCCACGTCGCCGCTCAGGGTGCCGCCTTCCTCGACCATCAGTGCGCCGTAGCGGATCACCCCGGAGACCCTGCCGGTGGCATAAATCACCAGCCGTTTGCGGGCGGTCAGCTCGCCTTCGAAGATGCCGCGCACTTCCGCCACGTCGATTTCGGCCTTGCCCGAGAACACGCCGCCTTCGGCGATGCGAATGTCGCGGCTGTTCATCGACGCTTCCACGCGGCCTTCCACCACCAGGATCTCGCAGTCGGTGATTTCAGAGCCTTTCAGCTTGATGTTCGGTCCGACGATGAGCTTGTTGCCGTCTTCGCTCGGCGTGTTCTTTGTGGCTTCCGGAATGCTTGCTGCCTTGGTGGCCTCGACTGGCTTGGGGGATTCGACCGGCTTGGCCGGTTCGTACGCCGAATGGCTCGCCGTAGGGCTGGTCCTGTTCGAATCAGTTTTTACGTTGCCGGGGTGCATAAAGTTCTTGAGCATGGGAATGGACTCTCTTGGTGAGCTGGGTTGCAGATACGCCATAGCGAGGTTGCGCCCATATGGCCGCAACACGGCCCACTCAGCAATACCCGGGCCAACAGGAAAAGCCCTTAAGTAAACAGGCAGATAACCAATTTGCCCGGAGCGGGTCGGGGCAGCGGACCGCGCCAAATGTCGCTTAGCGGCGACACCCAATCCGACTGCTTTGAGGAATGAACCCATAAAACAGTAAGTTAGGACGGGTTGTGCGTGTCGTCGAAGTGCGACATGCACAAAGGGATGCCGCTTTTGGATGCGTTTTTGGACACCGGCCGATGGCGCAGTCTAGCGGCGCCCAGCTCAGAGGCGCCCGAGAATGGCCTTCATCTGCGCAATCTCCTCCTTTTGCGCTTTGACGATTTCGCCGCAGAGTTCGACGATTTCGCGGTCGCTGATCGCCGATTGCTGGCACATCAAAATCGCACTGGAGTGGTGGGGAATCATGGAGCGCAGGAACTGCTCGTTGCCGACCGGCGTCTGGGTCCGCGCCAGCGTAAAGCTGGCGATGAACAGGCCGGCAAACACGGCATACAGCATCGCGTTGAGTTTTGCGTTCTGATACATCCCGCGCATCATGAACAGCATCACCATGGCCATTGGCGCGACCATCATCAGGGACATGTAGGCGCGGTTGATGTTGGGGTAGAAATGGTCGACCGTGTCGATCATTGCGTAGGTGATGAAAAACATCAGCACCGCATTGATCGAGAGGGTCAGGGCGAACTTTTTGTAATGCGACGCCATGGACTGCTCCTTTTTCATGGTGGGAGAAGGAAGCCTGATTTGCTGCTGCGGACGGCAGGCACCAGTTTGAATCTATAGCGAATGATTCCGTCTATTCAACCAGCGGTCCGGGGCGTTGTGCCGCGCTTCCCGCTTCGCGGTCCCACGCGCCATCGTGGCCGCTTGCCCGAAGCCGGCGCTGAAACGCAGGCGTGGGGCGTTTTTTCGGGAGGGGCACGCATCACGCGGACGGCGGACACGAGAAAACCCATGGGGCCAAACCGTCATCACGATTAGCGAAGGTCCTACAGAAAGACGCGCCGGATTTTCCCGCAATGTCCATCCGTTCCTGTCCACGTAAAGCCCGTGCCACTGGCCGTCGATGCCTATTCCGCCTCGATCACCCTCCCCCGGCTCACGCTTTCCCCGTCCCCGGGGCGCAGCGACCAGAACGACAGCGACGACAGCATGGTCAGCCCGCCCAGGGTCAGAAAGGCGTAATGCAGCGCGCTCGTCACCGCCACGCGGTCGGTCTGCGGCAGATCGCCCAGATACCAGCCCGCGACCAGCGACCCGCAGGCCAGCCCGAAGCTCATCGACATCTGCTGCATCGAACTGGAAATGGTGCTGGCCATGCTTGAATCGGGCGCATCGATGTCGGCAAAGGCCATCGAATTCATGCTGGTGTATTGCAGCGAATTGAAGAAGCCCATCGCCAGCCCCAGCAGCACGATCAGCCCAATCGGGGTCGCCGGGATCACCAGCGAAAACAGGCAGACGACCACCCCGATCATCACCGTATTCACGATCAGGATGCGCCGGTAGCCGAACTGCGCCAGCACCCGCGAAGAGATGAACTTCATGAACATGGCAGCCGCCGCGGCAGGCATCATCAGCAGGCCCGACTGCCAGGCCGGCATGCCGAGCCCGAGCTGGTAGAGCAGCGGCAGCAGAAAAGGCATGCCACCCATCCCCAGACGCGTGATGAAGCCGCCCATCACTGCGACGCGAAACGTGCGCACCCGGAACAGCGCCAGGCGCAGCAGCGGATGGGCCGTCTCGCGCGCATGCAAGCCATACGCGGCCAGCAGGCCGAGGCTGAGCGCCAGCAGAAGCGCCGCCGAGGTTGCGTCGATCTGATGCTCGCCGAAGATTTCCAGCAGCCAGGACAGCAAAGCCGCGCCGCTGCCGAACAGCACCAGACCGACGATATCCAGCGGGCGTCGTGTATCGCCCCGGTAATCCGGCATATAGCGATGCGCCAGCCACAACGCCATCAGCCCCACCGGCACGTTGATGAAGAAGATGTAGTGCCACGAGAGCCAGTGCACGATCAGGCCGCCGACCGTGGGTCCGAGCATCGGCCCGATCAGCGCCGGGATGATGACGAAGTTCATCGCCCGCAACAGTTCCGATTTGGGAAAAGTCCGGATGATCGCCAGCCGACCCACCGGCATCATCATCGCCGCGCCGATGCCCTGCAGGATGCGCCCTGCCACCAGCATCGGGACGCTTTGCGCCAGGCCGCACAGAATCGAGGCAATGGTGAATATCGTGACCGCGATGCTGAACACGCGGCGCGTGCCGAACCGGTCCGCCATCCAGCCGCTCACCGGAATGCACACCGCCAGGCTCAGGATGTAGCTCGTCACCACCGCCTTCAGGCTCAGCGGCGTCACCTGCAGACCGTCCGCGATCGCCGGCACCGCCGTGTTGACGATGGTGGTATCGAGCCCCTCCATGAACAGCGCCACGGCCACGACCCAGGGCAGGTAGGTTTTGACGGTGGAAGAGTTCATCTGTGAGTGTGGCGATTCGCAAATTGCAGATGCTACACGCCGTCGAGCGCCTGGAGTCCTTGCGCATTCCGCCGCAAAACCGGCTCGAAGCGCTCAATGGCAACCGCAAAGGCCAATGGAGCATCCGCCTCAACGACCCGTGGCGCGTGTGTTTTGTCTGGAAGGACGGCGCGGCATGGGACGTGGAAATCGTCGATTATCACTAGGAGGTATCGTGGCGAAACGTGAAACTCCGCTCGCCACCCCCGGCGAAATCCTGCTGGAAGAATTCCTCAAGCCGCTGGGCGTGACCCAACACCGGCTGGCCAAGGAAATCGGCGGGCCGCAGCGCCGCATCGGCGAAATCGTCGCCGGCGCCCGGCTATAGGCTATATTCGCGAATGCTGATCATGGCCATTTTCAATGAAATGCCCGGCACCGTGACTTTTTTGCTGCTGGTGGCCGGCTTCGGGGTGGCTGTCGCGGCTTTCAACGCACTGGTTCGCTGGAGCCTGCGTGCGCCGAAAGTGGTGGGGCGATCCACGCCGGGTACGATGGGGCTGAACTATTCGGAAACGCGAATCCCAACCGCCAACGGGAAATGGATTTCCGCCTGGCTTATTCCGGCACCAGCGCCGGGAGCGTCGCCCGCGCTGGCAGTAATACACGGATGGGGAGGCAATGCGGGGACGATGCTTTCCCTTGCCGGGCCACTGCATCGTGCCGGTTACGCGCTGCTGCTTTTCGATGCGCGCAGCCATGGGCGAAGCGACCCGGACACCTTTTCTTCCATGCCCCGTTTCGCCGAGGATATCGAGCATGCGGTGGACTGGCTCAAAAGCCAGCCGGGCGTGGATCCCGGACGGATAGGGGTGGTCGGCCATTCCGTGGGAGCGGCCGCCGCCCTGCTTGCCGCCTCGCGCCGGAACGATCTGGCGGCCGTGGTCAGCATCGCCGCCTTTGCGCATCCCGAGACGGTCATGCGCCGTATGCTGGCCACCCGGCACGTGCCTTATCTCCCTTTCGGCTGGTATATCCTGCGCTACGTCCAGCACGTGATCGGTTATCGTTTCGATGATATCGCGCCACTCAACACCATTGGGCGCATACGCTGCCCGGTTCTGCTGGTTCACGGCACCGGGGATGCGATGGTTCCTGTAGCGGAAGCACACGCATTGCACGCCCGATGCAACCGAAAGGACAGGTTGCTTCTGGTGAAGGGGAGCCATGACCGTTACGAAGATCTGGAGCGCCAGATCGGCGACGTCGTTGTTTTTCTCGATGACGCCATGAAACCGCAATCGCCCACCCTGTGCAAAGAGCCATGCCGATGATTGAACTACACCAGTTCCGCCCTTTCTGGGGCTTGCCCAATGCCAGTCCGTTCTGCATGAAGGTGGAAACCTATTTGCGGTTTCGCGGCATTCCCTACCAGGTGGTGCCTAGCGGGCCACGCAAGTCGCCAACCGGCAAGATCCCCTTCATCGTGGAGGATGGCCGCAGCATTACCGATTCCGAGGCCATCATCCACCATTTCGAGAGGCGGGAACCAGTGCACCTGGACGCCGGCCTGAGCGAGGCCGAGCGGGCGACAGCTTTTTTCGTGCGCGAACTGGTGGAGGAACAGCTCTATTGGCAGGTCACCTACATGCGCTGGGGCGATCCTGCCGGCTGGGCGGTATTTAGGCCGGATCTGGTGAAATACCTGCCCTTGGGCATGCGCGGCCCGGTGCTGTTCCTGTTGCGCCGGATGTTGCTGCGGCAGATGGGCCAGAGAGGGCTTACCCGCGCAGATCCGCAGGGTGCCTACGCCAAAGGCAAGGCGGTTCTGGATGCCCTGGCAGGCCTGCTGGGCGACAAACCCTATTTTCTTGGCGCTGAGCCACGCAGCCTGGACATGAGCCTGTATGCTTTTCTTGCCAACATCCTGGATCAGCCCCACGGCAATCCACTCCAGGCGCATGGCAAGGCGCTCGTCAATCTGGTCGGCTACTGCGCGCGCATGAAAGCGTTGTGCTGGCAGGGCTGGCACCTTTAATGATGTCGATGCCGAGGAAATCGTGTCCGACACCGACCCTATATCCGAGTGCTACGTGACGGAGCAGATTCTGGCGGTGGATGGGGGGCGGAGCGCGAAGCTCTAGTGCGCAGCGTTCAAGTAGGCCAATTCAAGTTCGCCTGCCAGCGAATCGAGTCGTTTATCCCGCGTCCAAAGTCGGGCACCTTCGGTCAGCGCAGTAGCGGTCAACAAATGCGCGTCGATATAACCGATGCCGCGCCCCATCAGGCCGTGGCGTTCGATAAAGAACAACACCTCCTGCTCCTGCGCCACCCGTGCCTGCGGCAAGGAGGCCAGCAGGCCCAGAATCTCGGCACGTGATTTCAGCTGCCCGCACGCCAGTTCGCCGATCACGAAGGGGTGCGTGAGCACCAGGCCGGATTGCAGAGCCGAGGCCACCTGCGCATCGCCTTGCCGCAGATGGTCGATCCAAACAGACGTATCCAGCAGGATCACGACGCGGCGCTGCGACGTCGGGGGATAGGCTTCAGTTCGGGTTCGCTGCCACCCAGCCGCGCCAGCCGCCGTGCACTCTCGCGTTGAATCAGTGCGGTCAGCGCCTCGCGCAGCAAGGCGGTGCGCTCATGCACGCCGGACAGCGATTGGGCGCGTTCCAGCAGTGCATCGTCGAGGTTGATGGTCGTGCGCATGGCTTTTCCGTTTCCAAGGATGATGCCCAAATATAGCATCATTTGATGCGTTATTTTGAGCGGATTGGCCGAAATCGTGTCCGACCCTATATTTGATTACCGCCGATACCGCCGCGCGCCTGGGTGTCTACTTCGGCATGGAAGCCGAGTTCTGGCTGAACCTGCAGGCGCACTACGACCTGACGATAACGCGGGAAGCGCTGGCCGAGAATCTGGCAGCGATCCATCCGTTGGCTGCGGCGGCGTAATTCGGGGTGGCAAAAGGCAAGACCTGACCCCGTGCTCGCGTGCTGGCTCAGGCATTTCCTCCACTCATGATTTCAGAATTTGTTAGGAGTTGATGAGCCTGCTCCTCCAGAACACGGGCGCGGTCGAAAAAGCGTGCTCTGTCGTCGTAGTCTTTACTCTCTGCTGCCCTTTTTCTATACGTTCCAGCAATGTCCATGAGCTCGTTGTGCCGAGCATGCGGCGATTGGTTTTTTTCCCGAAGCGAATCACGCTCGACGCGTAGTTGCTCTAGTTCTGCCTTCAGCTTCTCCTTGAGCTCTTCATTCTGAAATTCGTCCAGTTTCTGATCACGCTTGGCGCGCTCAATAAGTTCCAACTCAGCGCTGGCCAATAGGTTTGATCTTGCATCTTCGAGCTGTTTTCGCCGCAGCAGCACTGTGTGCTCAGATCTGGCTTGAACCATATCTTTCATTTCAATTGGTCTTGAGGTCATCCAAGCAACCAGAAAGATCACCCACGGATAAAACAAAGCAAATGCAAATGAGAAAGACAGTGGCCAAATGCCCAAGGAATAGACTGTTGTGTGTTCTTCGAAAAATTGAATTCGACCGAGAACATCTCCCCCTTGAACAAAAAGAAAGAAGAACGCCTTCCAATTGAATGCCAGAAGAGCTAAAGCAAAATAGCCGAAAAGCGGGCTGCTCAGTCGGGTTTTCAAAGCCTCAATGAGATCACTCATTCTTCTAATGCCTAACGTTAATTCAACGGCAAAATTGCCGGATTACCAGCTCAGCCCAGCTGCTTATATTCCCGAAAGAAAATGGACACGATAGTTTTCCCGATCAGCCCAACTGCTTGTACTTCCGATACCACTCCACCCACTTCCCAATCCCATACTCCAGCGTCGTCGCCGGCTTGAATCCGGTATCGCGAACCAACTCGTCGATATCCGCGTAGGTCGCCTGCACGTCGCCGTCCTGCATCGGCAGGAAGTTCTTCTTCGCAGTCTGGCCGAGCGCGGCTTCGATGGTGCCGATGAAGTCCATCAACTGCACTGGGGTGTGGTTGCCGATGTTGTAGACGCGGTAGGGCGCGTGGCTCGATGCCGGGTCGGGATTCTTGTGGTCGAAATCGGGGTTGCCCTGCGGGATGCGGTCGAGCACTTTCACGGTGCCGTCGGCGATGTCGTCGATGTAGGTGAAGTCGCGCATCATGTCGCCGTGGTTGAAGACGTCTATGGTGCGGCCTTCGAGGATGGCGCTGGTGAACAGCCACGGCGACATGTCGGGCCGGCCCCAGGGGCCGTAGACGGTGAAGTAGCGCAGGCCGGTGGTGGGCAGGCCGTAGAGGTGCGAGTAGGTGTGCGCCATCAGCTCGTTGGCCTTCTTGCTGGCGGCGTACAGGCTGACCGGGTGGTTGACCGGGTCGTGGGTGGAGAACGGAATCTTGGTGTTGGCGCCGTACACGGAGGACGAGCTGGCGTAGACGAAGTGCTTGACGCCGTGGTGGCGGCAGCCTTCGAGCAGGTTGGCGAAGCCGACGATGTTGGACTGCACGTAGGCGTGCGGATTCTTCAGCGAGTAGCGCACGCCGGCCTGCGCGGCGAGGTTGATGACGGCGTCGAAGTGGCCCTTCTCGAACAGGTCCTCCATCACCATGCGGTCGGAAATGTCGTCTTTGAGAAAGCGGAAGTTGGGGTAGGGCTTCAGCTGTTCCAGTCGCGCCAGCTTCAACGCGGGGTCGTAGTAGTCGTTGAGGTTGTCGATGCCGACGACCTCGTCGCCGCGCTTCAGCAGGATTTGCGCGACGTGCATGCCGATAAAACCGGCGGAACCTGTAAGAAGAACTTTCATTTATGTCTCCGCCGGTTTCAGAGAAGGCTAACGTGCGCCGTGCGCATGTTAAATGAGCAGCGCGAACGGCCGGAACTAAAACCGGCGGCGCCGGTGAGCAGGATTTTCATTGTTTGGCCTCCAAGGTGGCGTCGATTCTAGCACCCGGCAGCCTGCGGCTTGGGCACCGGCACCGGTCCCTTTACAATCCGGCGATGCCCGATTCGCGCCTGCTATTCGACTGGATGCTCTACCGGCTGGCCCTGCTGCTGGCTGCGCCGCTGATTCCGCTGCGCCTCTTGTGGCGCGGCCGGCGCGAGCGCGGCTATTGGCAGCACTGGGGTGAGCGGCTGGCGATCGGCCCGGTGCCGGTGGCAGGCGCGTTGTGGATTCATGCGGTGTCGGTGGGCGAGATGCGCGCGGCGCAGCCGCTGGTCAATGCGCTGCGCGCCGCGCATCCGGATGTCCCCGTGCTGCTTACCTGCATGACACCGACTGGACGCGCCACCGCCGAAGCGCTTTACGGTGACTTCGCCCGCATCGTCTACCTGCCCTACGACTACGCCGGTTCGATGCGCCGCTTCATGCGCCGCGTGCGGCCACGCGTCGGCATCCTGATGGAAACCGAGCTGTGGCCCAACCTGATTCATGCCGCGACGCGAGCGGGGGTGCCCCTGGTGCTGGCGAATGCACGGCTGTCGGAACGTTCGGCACGCGGCTATGCGCGGCTGCCGGCGCTGACGCGGGCGTGTCTTGCGCGGGTGGATGTGATTGCTGCGCAGACCGAGGCCGATGCCGCGCGGCTGGAAAAACTGGGTGCGACTTCAGTCCACGTTGCCGGCAACCTCAAGTTCGACATCGCGCCGCCGGCCGATCTGCTCGAACGCGGCGCGGCCTGGAAGGCGACATGGGGACAGCGCCCGGTGCTGCTGGCGGCGAGCACGCGCGAAGGCGAGGAGGCGCTATTGCTGCGTGCATTCGCCGAGACCGTGCCGGCCGATGTCTTGCTGGTGCTGGTGCCGCGCCATCCGCAGCGTTTCAATGAAGTGGCGGGGCTGATCGAGGCGGCGGGCCTGGCATACCAGCGCCGCAGTGGAATCAATGCTGAACTGAATTCGGGCACGCGGGTGCTGCTGGGCGACAGCCTGGGCGAAATGTTCGCGTATTACGCCGCGTGCGACGTCGCCTTTGTCGGCGGCAGCCTTGCGCCGCTGGGCGGGCAGAATCTGATCGAGGCGGCGAGCGTGGGGCGGCCGGTGCTGGTGGGGCCGCACACCTTCAATTTCGAGGAAGCGACGCGGCTGGCGGTGGAAGCCGGCGCTGCGCTGCGGGTGGACGACGCGGACGGGCTGATGGAAAACGCGTTGAAGCTGCTGAATGACGCGCCGACGCGCGCCCGCATGGGCGAGGTCGGGCTGGCGTTTGCCGCGCGCCATCGCGGCGCGGCAACACGGGTGGCAGCGTTTATTTCGCCGCTGCTGGCGGACGCAGGTACTGGTCGATCCCGGCCAGATCCTCGGGGCTGAGGCTGCCGACGGCGGCCTTGAGCGACAGGCCCGACAGCAGGGAGGCGTAGCGCGCGCCGGCCAGGTCGCGTTGGGCGGACAGAACCTGCTGCTCGGCGTTGAGCACGTCGAGGTTGGTACGCACGCCGACCTCCAGACCGAGCTTGGTGGAATCGAGCTGCGCCTGGGTCGAGACCAGCGCCTGCTCCAGCGCACGCACGCGGGCGGCGCCGCTGTTGACGTTGAGCCAGGCCTGGCGGGCCTGCAGGCCGGCCTCGCGGGTGGCCACTTCGACATCCTGGCGCGCCTTTTCCTGGTTGGCGACGGCTTCACGCACGCGCGAACTGGTCAGCCCGCCCTGGTAGATCGGCAGGTTGAGTTCCAGGCCGACGCTGGCGATCCGGGTGTCCACCTGCTGAGGGCCAAAGTTCTGACCGTTGTTGATGGCGTAGCTGGCGACGGCGTCCACCGTGGGGTGGTGGCCGGCGCGGTTGCGCTCGACTTCCTGGTCGGCGATGGTCTTGGCGATGCGCTGGATTTCGGCTTGCAGGTTGCCCTCGGCGGCGCGGGCGGCCCATTCGTCGATGCTGCCGGGTCCGCCTTTCAGCAGTGTCGGGTCGGCCAGCGTGTCGAGCGTGCCGGGCGGCTTGCCGATGAGTTTTTCCAGCGCACGCAGGCGGATGTTGAGGCTGTTCAGCTCGGCGATCTCCTGCGCAACGGCGAGGTCGAAACGCGCTTGCGCTTCATGGGTGTCGGTGATGGTGGCGGTGCCGACCTCGAAGTTGCGTTTGGCAAAAGCCAGCTGTTCGGTGATGGCAGATTTTTGCGCATCGATGAAGGCGATGTTGTCCTGCGATTCCAGCACGTCGAAATACGCCTGCGCGACCCGCAGGATCAGGTCCTGCTCGGCGACTCTGAACTGCATGTCGGCGATCTTCACCTGCTCCTTGGCCTGCGCGTACAGGACCTGATTCTGCTTGCGGTAGATGGGCTGCGCGGCGGTTAGCGACAGGCCGTTGGAATCGTAATCGGCATCGCCGTCGGGCAGGCTGGATTCGAGGCTGTTGTAGCGCACGTTGCCGCCCAGATTGACGTTGGGCAGCAGGCCGGCGCGGCCCTGCACCGCTTTTTCCTGGCCGGCCTCGCGGGCGGCGCGGGCGGCGGCGTACTGCGCATCGTAGGCCTGCGCGTCGCGGAAAACATCGACCAGGTTCGTTGCGTGGGCAGCGGGTGCCAGTGCCAGCGTCAGTGCGATAAAAAGCGGCTTGAGTCGCATGGTGAATCCAGTCCTTGAAATTTGGGTCAGTAGCGCGGCATGGCCGGGTCGACCTCGTCGGCCCAGGCGGCGACGCCGCCGGACAGGTTGATGACGTCGTCGAACCCTACGGTTTCAAGATAGCGCGCCGCGTGGAAACTGCGCACGCCATGATGGCAGATGACTACCGTTTCCGCCTGCTTGTTCAATTCCGCCACGCGTGCGGGTAGTTCGTGCATCGGAATCAGGACGGCGCCGGGCAGGCGGCACAGGTTCCATTCCCACGGTTCGCGCACGTCGAGCAGCACCGGGGTGTGCCCGGTTTCGATATGGGCGGCGAGTTCGGCGGGGCGGAACTGGCGCATGGCAGCAGCCTCAGAACACGAACGCGGCGGGTTGCGGCGCATTCGCCAGCGGCGCCATGCAGGTTTCAAACAAGGTCACGCTGCGGGTGGCGCCGGGTGCGGTGCGGGTGATCAGTTGCGCATGCATCACCGGCGCTTCGCCCGTGATGGCGAACAGCCGGCCGCCGACGTTGAGGCGCTGAAGAAACGCCTCCGACAGCAGCGGGGTCGAGCCGGTCAGCACGATCGCATCGAAGCCGGCCGCGTCGGGCCAGTCGCGGGCGGCGTCGGCGGTGCGCAGCGTTACGTTGTCGAAGCCGTGCGCGCGCAGCTTGCGCGTCGCGTCGGCGGTGAACTCGGGGATGATGTCCACCGACACCACGCCGGCGGCCCGGGAGGCCAGCAGGGCGGTGAGGTAGCCGCTGCCGGTACCGATTTCCAGCACGTGGTCGCTGGGGCGAATGTCGAGTTCCTGCAGCACCCGCGCTTCCAGTTTGGGCGTCCACATCGCCTGGCCGTGGCCGAGCGGGATTTCCATGTCGACGAAGGCCAGCGTTTGGTGCGTTGGCGGCACGAAATCTTCGCGGCGCACCCTGAACAGCAGATCCAGCACGTCCTGATCCAGGACTTCCCAGGGGCGGATTTGCTGTTCCACCATGTTGTAGCGCGCCTGCTCGATGTCCATGCGGTACCCTTGAATATCAATAAGTTAGATGTGGTCTTGTCTTGCAATTATTTCACATTTCGGCTAACTTTGGCTGCTTGCCAGGGGTCTCCGGCCTGTTGTCTGATAGGCTGGAGTGAGACATACCCTTTGAACCTGATGCGGTTGAGACCGCCGTAGGGAGGCCGTTCCCGGCCTCCGTTATTCCAGCGAGGCTGTTCGGCAGCCTCCCGACTTTATACCAGCGGGGCGTGTCCGACGCCTCCTGATTTCCGGAGCGCTACCATGAACGCCGCCATACCCAACCAAGCCGCCCAATTTACCGCCGCCTCCGCGCACGTCGATGAGGCCGCGGTGCAGCCGCTGCCCAATTCGCGCAAGATCTATGTCGAGGGCAGCCAGCCCGACATCCGCGTGCCAATGCGCGAGATCAGCCAGGCCGACACACCCTTGATGTATGGAGGTGAGCCTGGGCCGGACGGCGCCCCTGTCCGTTCGGAGCCCAACCCGCCGATTTTCGTCTACGACTGTTCGGGCCCCTACTCCGACCCGGCGGCGAAGATCGACATTCGCCGGGGCCTGCCCGCGCTGCGCACCCGCTGGATCGAGGCGCGCGGTGATACTGAAGTGTTGACCGACCTGAGTTCGGAATACGGCCGCCAGCAGGCCGCCAACCCCGCGCTCGCCGCGATGCGTTTCCCCGATCTCGCCCGTACGCCGCGCCGTGCCAAGACGGGGATGAATGTCAGCCAGATGCACTACGCACGCAAAGGGATCGTCACGCCGGAGATGGAGTTCATCGCTATCCGCGAGAACAACAACCGCGCTGCCTATCTGGAATCGCTGAAAGCGTCCGGCCCGCTGGGCGAGAGGCTCGCCGTCATGATGAACCGCCAGCATCCGGGACAGAACTTCGGCGCGAATCTGCAGAACGAGATCACCCCCGAGTTCGTGCGCGCCGAAGTCGCCCGCGGCCGCGCCATCATTCCCAACAACATCAACCACCCGGAATCCGAGCCGATGGTCATCGGCCGCAACTTCCTGGTGAAGATCAACGCCAACATCGGCAACTCGGCTTTGGGTTCCAGCATCCAGGAAGAGGTCGAGAAGATGACCTGGGCGATCCGCTGGGGCGGCGACACCGTGATGGATCTGTCGACCGGCAAGAACATCCACGAGACGCGCGAGTGGATCATCCGCAATTCGCCGGTTCCGATCGGCACGGTGCCGATCTACCAGGCGCTGGAAAAAGTCGACGGCAAGGCCGAAGAGCTGACCTGGGAAATGTTCCGCGACACCCTGATCGAACAGGCCGAGCAGGGCGTCGACTACTTCACCATTCACGCCGGCGTGCTGCTGCGCTACGTGCCGATGACCGCCAACCGCATGACTGGCATCGTCTCGCGCGGCGGTTCGATCATGGCCAAGTGGTGCCTCGCGCATCACAAGGAAAGCTTCCTCTACACCCACTTCGAGGACATCTGCGAAATCATGAAGGCCTACGACGTGGCCTTCTCGCTCGGCGACGGCCTGCGTCCCGGCTCGATCTACGACGCCAACGACGACGCGCAGCTGGGCGAACTGAAGACGCTGGGCGAGCTGACCCAGGTGGCGTGGAAGCACGACGTGCAGGTGATGATCGAAGGCCCCGGCCACGTGCCGATGCAGCTCATCAAGGAGAACATGGACATCCAGCTGGAGCAGTGCCACGAGGCGCCGTTCTACACCCTGGGCCCATTGACCACCGACATCGCCCCCGGCTACGACCACATCACCAGCGGCATCGGCGCCGCCATGATCGGCTGGTACGGCACCGCGATGCTCTGCTACGTCACGCCGAAGGAGCACCTCGGCCTGCCGAACAAGGACGATGTCAAGGAAGGCATCATCACCTACAAGCTCGCCGCGCACGCCGCCGACCTCGCCAAGGGCCACCCCGGCGCGCAGATCCGCGACAACGCCTTGTCCAAGGCGCGCTTTGAATTCCGCTGGGACGACCAGTTCAACCTCGGCCTCGACCCCGACAAGGCGAAGTCCTTCCACGACGAAACGCTGCCCAAGGAGTCGGCCAAGGTCGCGCACTTCTGCTCGATGTGCGGCCCGCATTTCTGCTCGATGAAGATCACCCAGGACGTGCGTGAGTACGCGGCGAAGGAGGGCCTCACCGAAGCTGCCGCGCTGGCCAGGGGCATGGAAGTGAAGGCGGTGGAATTCGTCAAGCAGGGCGCCGAGGTGTACAAGAAGCTGTAAACCGCCCGTCGTATAATCCGCAGGCGCGCCCGGTTGGCGCGCCTTTTTTTATGTCCGAAACTTCGCCATGATCGATCCCACCCTGCTGCTGCATGCCCTCATCCTCGGCCTGGTCGAAGGCGTCACTGAATTCCTGCCGATCTCCAGCACGGGCCATCTGATTCTGGCGGGGCAGTTGTTGGGCTTCAACGGCGAGAAGGCCAAGGTGTTCATGATCGCCATCCAGCTGGCGGCGATCTTTGCGGTGGTGTGGGAATACCGGGTACGGCTTTCGCACGTGGCGACGACGCTGCGCAGCGAACCGGCGTCGCAGCGGCTGGCGATCAACCTGATGGCGGGTTTTCTGCCGGCGGCGGTGTTGGGATTTCTGTTCTACAAGGAAATCAAGCATTACCTGTTCAACCCCATCGTGGTGGCGTCCGCCTTGATTGTCGGCGGCGTATTGATCCTGTGGGCGGAGCGCCGCAAGCATGTCGTCAGCACGCCGACGGTGGACGATCTCAATTGGCGCCGCGCGCTGGCGGTGGGTTTTGCGCAGGCGCTGGCGATGGTCCCCGGCACCTCGCGCTCGGGCGCGACCATCATCGGCGGACTGTTCCTCGGGCTTTCCAGAAAAGCCGCGGCGGAGTTCTCCTTCCTGCTTGCCATCCCCACCATGTTTGCCGCCACCGCCTACGACCTCTACAAGAACTGGCAGCTGTTCGATGCCGGCGATATTCCCTTGTTTATGGTGGGCGGGGTGGCGGCGTTTGTCAGCGCCCTGATTGCCGTGCGCACGCTGATCAAGTTCGTCAGCCGCCACGACTACACGGTGTTCGCCTGGTATCGCATCGTGTTCGGCGGCGTGGTGCTGGCCACCGCCTACAGCGGCCTGGTCGATTGGGGCGTGGTGTACTGAGCCGCTAATCCGCCTTGGGCGGGTTTTTTTCGAGTTTGCGCTGCAGGGTGCGGCGGTGCATTCTCAGCGCGCGCGCAGTGGCCGAGATGTTGCCGTCGTGCTCGTTCAGCACTTTCTGGATGTGCTCCCATTCCATTCGCGCGACCGTCAGCGGTTCCGGGCTGACTTCCAGCGCCGCATCCGGTTCGTCGCGCAGCAGTGCGGCGAGGACTTCGTCGGCGTCGGCCGGCTTTGCCAGATAATGCCGGGCGCCCAGCCGCACCGCTTCGACCGCGGTGGCGATGCTGGCGTAGCCGGTGAGCACGACGATGGCGGGCGCGGGTACGCGCGCGGCCAGCATGGCGACGACTTTCAGCCCGGATTCGCCGGGCAGTTTCAGGTCGACGACGGCATGGCTGGGGGCAAACGCTTCCGCTGCGGCCTGGGCGGCGGCGGCGTCGTGCGCCAGCGCCACCTCGAAGCCGCGCCTTTTCATGGCGCGCGACAAGGCATTGGCGAAATCGACGTCGTCCTCGACGATCAAAAGTGTACGGTTCATGCTGTTTGCTTCCATGGCAGGGTGATGCGCACGCGGGTGCCGCCGCCGTCGCGTTCGGCGAGGGTGAGGTTGCCGTCGAGCCGTTCCAGCGTGGCGTGGGTAAGTGCCAGGCCCATGCCCCAGCCGCGCCCCGGCTTGCCGCTGAACAGTACGCGCCCGGCCTGCGCCTTCTGCTCGGGGGTGAAGCCGGGGCCGCGATCGGCGATGTCGATGAAGAGGGTGTCGCCTTCGGTTGCCGCGCTCAATTCGACGACATCGGACGAGGCATCGGCAGCGTTGTTCAGCACATTCAGGATCGCCTGCTCCAGCCCGTCGGGCGGGGCGAAGTCGCGATGATCGGGCGGCAGTTCGGTCGCGATCTGCGCGTCGGGGCGCAGCATCTGCCAGCGCTCGGCCAGTGCGGCCAGCCAGGTGTCGAGCGGCTGCGCGGCGGGCGGGGTGTCCTGCGCGCGCGCGGCGAGCTGGGTGAGGATGCGCTTGCATGCCTGTGCCTGCTTTTCGAGCAGGCGGCAATCGGCACCGATGTCGGGGTCGTTGGCGAATTCGGCGGCGAGTTCGTGCGCGGTGGTCTGGATGGTGGCGAGCGGCGTGGCGAGCTCGTGCGCCGCCAGCGCCGCCTGGGTGCCGAGCGCGACGATGCGCTCGTCGCGCAGCTGCTTTTCGCGCAGGGCGGACAGCTCCTGATCGCGCAGGCGCAGCGCGGCGTGCATGCGGGTGACAAAAAACGCGATCAGTCCCGCGCTGATGAGGAAGTTGAACCACATGCCGCCCAGGTGCATGCCGTATGCCGCGATCGGATCGGCCACCGCCAGCGGCTGGTAGACAAACAGCAGCAGCGCGTAATAGCCGCCCGCCACTGCCGCCAGCAGCCACACCCAGCACGGGCGCAAGCTGATCGCGGCGATGACGACCGGCACCAGCATCAGCGACACAAAGGGGTTGGTTGCGCCGCCGCTGAAAAACGCCAGCACCGCAAACGCGGTGAGGTCGACCAGCAGGTGCACCAGAAATTCCATCTGCGTCGCAGGAACGTCCAGCCGCAGCCGCCACGCGGTGGAAAGCGAGAACAGCCCCATCAGTGCCAGCACCGCGGCCATCGGCAGCAGCGGCATGCGGATGTCGAGGCCCCAGTGCAGCCAGACGATGCCCACTGCCCAGCCGAGAATCAGCGACACCCGCACGGCGAGCAGGCGCCCCAGCAGCGCACGCGCGGGCAGGGTGGAGCGCAGCGTGGAATCGGTCGAAGGCGGCATGACGGCATTGTAATGCGCGCGTCACGATGCGTTGCGGGCTGCGGCAATTTGTCCAGCCGCGGATGAGACGCGCCCCTTTGAAGCGCCGACGGCGCTTCACCGCGCATCGGCCCTGCCCTGAGGGAAGGCCAATCACTCGGCCAGGCCCGCAAGCGGGCAAGGCGCAGGTTGCCGTCCGCCTGTACGTTTTTATGCCTGGCCTCCGGCCTGAAAGCCGCGCGGCCAAACGCGCCCGGCCTGCCCTGCGACGATTTGTCACATTCCGCTGAAATGGCCAATAAGAGACAATCGGGTCCCCTTTTATCCCGCCACGCGCCATGAAAACGCCTGCTTTCGTTCCCCGCCTGCTGCCTTTGCTGATTGCCGCCAGCCTGTTGCCCGTCACGGCCAGCGCGGAAGACGCCTCCCCCCTGATGACGATTGTGGTGACCGGCACGCCGGAAGCCGTCGCGCCGTTCGGCGTTGAGGTGGAAAACTTGCAGTCCTTGAGGCCCGCGACCAGCGATTCGGCGAGCCTCCTCAGGGACGTCCCCGGTGTGAGCCTGTACGGCGCCGGCGGCGTCTCCAGCCTGCCCGCGATCCACGGCCTGGCGGATGACCGTCTGCGCATCAAGGTCGATGGCATGGACCTGATCTCCGCTTGCCCCAACCACATGAACCCGGCGCTGTCGTATCTGGATCCGTCGCAGGTCGGGACGATCGAGGTGTATGCCGGCATCGCACCGGTGAGCGTCGGCGGCGACAGCATCGGCGGCTCGATCATCGCGGAAACCGCCGCCCCCGAATTCGCCGCGCCCGGCCAGGCAAGTCTCGTCAAAGGCGAGGTCGGCGCGTTCTACCGCAGCAACGGCAATGCCCGAGGCGGCAACGTTGCGGCCACCTATGCGACCGAAAGTTTCAATATTTCCTACACCGGCGCCATCGCCAAATCCGGCAACTACGATGCTGGCGGCGACTTCAAGGATGGGCTCTACATCCCGAGCGGTGATCCTGCCTTCACCGGCCGGCCGGGACACACTCTACCGCTCGACGAGGTCGGATCGACCGCCTATGACACGCGCAATCACACGCTGGGCCTGGCGTTCCGCGGCGGCGACCATTTGGTGGAAGCCAAGTTCGGCCTGCAGGACCTGCCCGAACAGTTGTGGCCGAACCAGCGCATGGACATGCTTGGCAATGACCAGAAACGCGTGAACCTGCGCTACCGCGGCGACCTCGGCTGGGGCAAGCTGGAAGCACGCGTCTACCATGAGGATGTCGATCACTTCATGGACTTCGGTGCCGACAAGAAATACTGGTACAAGCAGGGAACGCCCGCTTATTCCGGTGATCCCTGCGGCGGCCCCAGCGCAGCCTGTGCGACCGGCATGCCGATGTACACCGCGAGCACGAACACCGGCGCCGTCGTCAAGGCCGACATCGACCTCACGCAGCAGGACCTGCTGCGCATCGGCACTGAATACCAGCGTTACCGCCTCGACGACTGGTGGCCGGCTTCCGGCGCCGGCATGTGGCCCAACACTTTCTGGAACGTCAACGATGGCGAGCGCGACCGGATGGCGCTGTTCGGCGAGTGGGAAAAGCAGCACAGCCCGCAATGGTTGACGCTGGCCGGCCTGCGCTTCGAGCGTGTCGCGATGGATGCTGGGGATGTGCAGGGCTACAAGACGGTTGCTCCGGACTCGGGCAACCAGTTGCGCGACAGCGCTGCGTTCAACGCCGAGGATCACTCGAAGACCGACAACAACTGGGACATGACCGTGCTGGCGCGCTACACGCCTGACGCCACGCGCGATGTCGAGTTCGGCTTCGCCCACAAGACACGTTCACCGAACCTGCACGAACGCTACACCTGGTCCACCTGGCAGATGGCGGCACTGATGGTCAACTGGGCCGGCGATGGCAACGGCTACATCGGCAACCTTGGTCTGGAACCGGAAAAAGCCAACACCGTGTCCGCGACCTTCGACTGGCATGCGGCCGACCGCCACTGGGAGTTCAAGGCCACGCCCTACTACACCCATGTGAGCGACTACATCGACGCGATCCAGTGGAATGCTACGACCAACGCGCCGAGCACGACACTTGTGACGGATCAATTCACCGTGCTCAAGTTCGTCAACCAGTCCGCGCGCCTGTATGGCCTCGACCTGTCGGGCAAGATGCCGTTGGCGAAGACCGGCGCGGGCGAGTTCGGGCTCAACGGCCTGCTCAGCTACACCCACGGCGAGAACCGCGATACAGGCGATGGGCTCTACAACATCATGCCGCTCAACGCCAAGCTCGCGCTGACCCAGAAGCGGGGTGGCTGGGACAACGTCGCCGAACTGGTGATGGTGAGCCGGAAGGATGACGTTTCCGAGATGCGCAACGAGATGGAAACCCCGGGCTACGCCCTCGTCAACCTGCGCGGCAGCCATTCGTGGAAGAAGGTACGCGTCGATTTCGGCGTGGAGAACGTGTTTGACCGACTCTACTACCATCCGCTCGGCGGCGCCTATCTCGGCCAGGGCACGACGATGACCACCCAGGCGGTCGCGACCGTGCCGCAATGGGGCACCCCCGTTCCCGGCATGGGCCGTTCGATCTACACTGCGGTCAATGTGCAGTTTTAATAGTTTTATTTTGAGGAGAAACTGATGAAAGCTCTTGTTGCTGCCGTGTTGCTGGCCAGTGCCGCCAGCCTGCCCGCCTGGGCCGCCAATGTCAGCGTCACCGACGCGTGGGCTCGTGCGACCATGCCGGGGCAAAAAGTCAGCGGCGCCTACATGCAGATCCGCTCGGACGCCGATGCGCGGCTTGTCGGCGCATCCAGCCCGGCGGTGCCGCGGGTGGAAGTGCACGAAATGAAAATGGACGGCGATGTAATGCGGATGCGCGAAGTGAAAGCGATCGACCTGCCGAAGGGCAAGACGGTTTCACTCGAACCTGGCGGCTATCACATCATGCTGATGAACCTGGCGAAACCGATTGCCGCCGGCGAGATCATCCCGCTGGTCCTGACGGTGGAGTCGGGCGGCACGCGGCAGACCATCGAGGTGAAGGCAGAAGCCCGCGCACCCATGGGCGGCAACATGCCCATGAAGCATAACCATTAAATAGCCGGCGCGCTTTTCGGCCCGAGGGCGGGCCGCCTACAGCACGCCCTGACCGCTCCCCAGAATGGCGCCGCGTGCGCGCAAATCGTTAAGAAGCGCGTTGCCGGCTTGCAGGATCATCACAGGATCTGGATGGCGGCTCTCGGCCGCGATCTGTTCCAGTGCGGCGCGGCCGGTGAGCGTGCCGGGCTCCAGCAGGCTCAACAGCCGCGCGGTGAAGGCGTTGATTTCGCTGAATTGCACCTGGTCGTCGGCGTCGCGAAACACCAATAGATAGGTTTCGGCAGGCACGACCTTGCGGCGCGGCGCGATGCGCTGCACCGGCCAGTCGTAGCGCAGGTTGGCCAGCACCGGATTCAGCAGCGGCATCCCCGCCATCAAATCGCCCGCCGCATCGAACGCGCGATCCGCGCTGCGGTTCGACACCGACAACACCAGCTCGATCCATTCGTAATGCGCCAGCGCCAGCAGATAGGGCGGATCGCCTGCGGGCGTCCATTCGTGCTGCAGGAACTGGATGAACTCGTCAGGTATCTGCCGGAAATAGGGGGTGCGGCTGCGGTGCGTGCTGAAGAAGGCGCGCGCCAGCTTCGCCCATTTGCGCGCGCCCAGCACCTGCCGCAGCACCGGGAAACAGGCCAGCAGGAATCCTTCGATGTTGTTGATGAGCAGTTCGTTGTAGACCTTCATGCGCCGCGCCCCCACGCCCGCTGGTCGCGGATTCGCCGCGGGATCGCGGATGTGCGCGGTGAAGGCGAGCTGGTAGCGCTGGAATTCAGGAAGCGTGGCGGGCGTGTTCATGTCGTTGGTGCTGTGCCTGGATGCGCGCGATGCGCTCGACCTCGCGCGCCAGGTCATCCAGCGGCGGAATGTTGAAGTCGCGTTCCAGCAGCGTCGGCGCCACGCCGTGGATGCGGTAGCTTGCATCGAGCAGCGCCCACACCGGGTCGATCACGTCGGCGCCGTGGGTGTCGACGAGCAGGTCGTCGGCCTCGTTGTAATGTCCGGCCATGTGCATATAGACAATGCGTTCGGTCGGCAGCACGCGGATGAATTCGACCGCGTCGTAGCAATGGTTCACGCTGTTGACGTAGACGTTGTTGACGTCCAGATGCAGGTCGCAGTCGGCTTCAATGAGCACCGCGCGGATGAACGCGATTTCGTCCATGTCGGCAATCGGCGACGGTGTGTAGTACGAGGCGTTTTCGATCGCGATGCGGCGTTCCAGAATGTCCTGCGCGCGGCGGATGCGCGCGGCGACGTGTTTAACCGCTTCTTCCGTGAAGGGAATCGGCAGCAGGTCGTACAGATGCCCGTCATCCGAGCAGTACGACAGGTGTTCGGTATAGAGCTGGATGCCGTGTGCGTCCATGAACTGCCGCGTTTTGTGCAGCAGCATTTCATCGAGCGGGGAAGGCCCGCCGAGCGACAGCGACAGGCCATGGCAGATAAACGGGTAGCGCTCGGTGAAGCCGCGCAGATCGCGGCCATAGGCGCCGCCCAGGTCGATCCAGTTTTCCGGAGCGAGTTCAAAAAAATCGATGGCGTCGGGGACCCGGGATTTCAGCGCGGGAATGAGTTCGCGCCGGAATCCCAGCCCCGCACCGGCAAGGCGCAGGGGGTTCATGGAGTGCAGCTTATTTCATCCCGCCGCATTTGCCTTGCATCAACTTGCCCATTTCGGTCTTGTCGATCAAGCCATCCTTGTTGGCATCCATATTGGCGAACATGGCTTCGTGCGCCTTGATGAACTCGTCCTTGCTCACATTGCCGTCGTTGTCGGCGTCCATCATGGCCGCCCCACATTTGTTTTCAGTGGCCTTGTTCATGGCGCCACATTTGCCCTCAGCTGTTTTTCCAGCCTGGGCAACCATATACCCCCTGTCCAGGGATTGCATGGCGAAGGGGTTATCGGCAGCCGACGCGAGGGGGGCGGCGGTCATGCCGGCAACGAAAGCAGTGCCGACGGCGGCGGCGATCAGGGTTCTCTTGGACATGGTGTTTCTCTCCTAACAGGTTTAACGACGGTCAAAAAAACACCGGACGAATCCGGCTTGTTGCAAAAGGCTCATGTACCGAGCTTTTTCTGCATTTCGGTTTCGATGCGCCGCCGGGCTTCGGACGTGAGCCCGGCGGCGACACCCTCGTCGGCCCCAGTCTCCACCCGAAACAGGCGGCGCATTTCCTGCAACTGCTGTTTGAAGCGGGCGCAGCTTTTACAGATGGCAAGGTGCATCCGCATCGTCATGCGGTCGCCAAACGGCAGCTGTTGGTCCATGGCGCGCGAGGCGAGTTCCGTGGTTTCCCTGCATGTCGCCATCCATTTCATGCCGCACCAACCTTCGAAAACCCGTTCAACTCCAGGCATTGCCGCATGAACAGTCGTGCCCGATGCAGCAGTACCCAGCAATTGGTCGGCGAGATATCCAGTTCCTTACAGATTTCTTCGGTTTCCATTCCGGCCACCTCGCGCAGGCTGAACACCTGCGCCATCACCGGCTTCAGGCGGTCGGTGCATTCGTCCAGCACGCGCCGCAGCTGGCTCAGTTCGGCCTCGGCGTGCGGGTTGCCCCACGGGCGCACCGGCTCGGCCCAATGACCGTCCTGCTTGAACAGGCTGTCGACCGCTTCCTCGCCGTCCTGGTCGCGCGGCAGCCCGACTTCGCGCATGCTGCGCCGGATCTGGGCGACGATCTTGTGCTTGAGGGTGCCGGTAAGCCAGGTGCGCGGGCTGGCATTGCCCGCGTAGCGGGTATGCGCGGAAGCGCGGCGAGCAGGGTTTCCTGCACCGCATCCTCGGCCAATTCGTCCGAATGCAGCTGGCGGCGCGCCATCCGGAACAGATGGTCGCCGTGGTCGGCCAGCCAGGCGTGCGTGTCGAGCGGTTCCATCGATGATCCTTGTCTGCATTGCGCGAGGTGAGGGCACTTTAGTGGCAGCCACCCCAAGCGGCAACCCCGGTCATCGCGGTTAAGGAATTCAGGCGCACCGCCGCATTTTTATTGGCGTAAAATCCGCCCCAAACTCAACCCGGAGCTGCCATGATCCCCCTCCACACTGCCGCCGAGAAGGCCAGCATCCTGTCCGAGGCGCTGCCCTACATCCAGCGTTTCTACGACAAGACCATCGTCATCAAGTACGGCGGCAATGCCATGACCGAGCGGCATCTGATGGAAGCCTTCGCCAAGGACGTGGTGCTGTTGAAGCTGGTGGGGATGAACCCGGTGGTGGTGCATGGCGGCGGTCCGCAGATCGCCAATCTGCTGAAGAAAATCGGCAAGCAGTCTGACTTCATCCAGGGCATGCGGGTGACCGACGAGGAAACGCTCGACGTGGTGGAAATGGTGCTCGGCGGGCTGGTCAACCAGGACATCGTCACCCTCATCAACAAGCACGGTGGCAAGGCGGTGGGGCTCACCGGCAAGGACGGCAATTTCATCCACGCCAAGAAAATGCTGGTGGCGAGCCAGGAAGAGCTTGGGAAGTTTCTCGATATCGGCCAGGTGGGCGAGATCACCGGCATTGACCCGACAATCATCCAGCTGCTCGACTCGGGCGATTTCATCCCGGTAGTCGCGCCGCTCGGCACCGACGCGGAGGGCAATGCCTACAACATCAACGCCGATGTCGCGGCCGGCAAGCTGGCAGGCGTGCTGAAGGCGGAGAAGGTTATTTTTCTCACCAACACCCCCGGGGTGCTGGACAAGGAGGGCACGCTTCTTACCGGTCTGACGCCGCGGCAGGTGGACGAGCGGATCGCCGACGGCACCATCTCCGGCGGCATGATTCCCAAGGTCGGCTACGCGGTCGATGCGGTGAACAGCGGCGTCAAGACCGCGCACATCATCGATGGCCGGGTCGAACACGCCCTGCTGCTGGAAATCCTGACCCCCGAAGGCGTCGGCACCCTGATCAAGCGCGCCTGACCCGCTCCATTCTCCGCCCTCGACTCTAGACTCTCCGCTATAAAATGCGCTACTGGCTGATGAAATCCGAGCCCTCCGACGTCAGCATCGACGACCTCGCCGCCATGCCGAATCAAAGCGTCGCCTGGTACGGCGTGCGCAACTATCAGGCGCGCAACTTCATGCGTGACCAGATGCGGCCCGGCGACAAGGTGCTGTTCTACCACTCGTCGTGTGCCGAGCCGGGCATCGCGGGGCTGGCCGAGGTCGGCGTGGCGGCCTACCCCGACGCTACCCAGTTCGATCCTGCGAACAAGTATTTCGACCCCAAGGCCACGCCGGAAACGCCGCGCTGGTTCAATGTGGACGTGAAGCTGGTAAAGAAGACGCGGCTGATGCCGCTGTCCGAAATCCGCGGTTACCCGGAACTCGCCCACATGCGCATCCTGCAAAAGGGCAACCGGCTGTCGATCACCCCGGTCGATCCGGCCGAATACGCGTTCATCGTCAAGCACCTCTGATGCCGGAACTGGCTCCCGCCCTGCTCGTGGCCTACGTCGGCCTCGGGCTGGTGGTCGGTTTCGTCGCCGGCCTGCTCGGCGTCGGCGGCGGGCTTATCATCGTTCCGGTTCTGATCATGCTGCTGCACGCACAGGGCCTTGCCGCCGGCATGGAACCGCAATTGGCGCTCGGCACCTCGCTGGCCTCGATCCTGTTCACCTCGCTCTCCAGCGTGCGCGCGCACCATCGCCACGGCGCGGTCGAGTGGCCGCTGCTGCGGCGCATTACGCCCGGCATCCTGCTCGGCACGCTGGTTGGCGCCATGCTGGCGGCGCAGATGTCGGCCCTGGTGCTGAAGCTGTTTTTTGTCGCCTTCCTGTTTTACGCCGCCCTCCAGATGTGGCTGGACTTCAAGCCGGCGCCGCATCGCGAATTGCCGGGGCGCGCCAGGACGACGCTGGCGGGCGGCGTGATCGGTGCGGTGTCGAGCTGGGTCGGAATCGGCGGCGGCACCCTGTCGGTGCCGTTCATGCTGTGGCACAACGTGCCGCTGCACCGGGCGATCGCCACCTCGGCCGCGATCGGCTTCCCGATTGCCGTCGCAGGCGCAGTCGGCTATCTGCTGGGCGGCTGGAATACGAGCGGCCTGCCCGCCGGCAGCCTCGGCTACATCTATCTGCCGGCGCTTGCCGGCATCGTGCTGGGCAGCGTATTGACCGCGCCGCTCGGTGCGCGTACCGCGCACCGTCTGCCGGTGCGCCCGCTGAAGCGGGTTTTTGCGCTGCTGCTGGGGGCGCTGGCACTGCGCATGGTCTGGACGTTTTAGGCGACACGTTGCAGAGTCCTGCCCCGGAACGCCTGATTCCATCAATGAATCGAGCTGCGCTGCGCGTAACGATTTGGCGCTTGAGTGGCGGTGTTGCCCGCGTTAGTCTTTCGACACATGCCGATTTTCGTCGCATGGTCGATTCACTAACCCGTGGAGATAAACATGGCACACTTGCAAGCAGTTCACACCATGCTGCAACCGCAGCAAAGCGCATACACGCAACTCACCACGTATTTCGATCCGCATAGCCAGGTTGCCTGGGGCTACATGCATTCGGAACCGCGTCCCTGCTTTACCCCGACCTTGCTGCAGGAGTTGCTGTCCTGGGGAAACGAGATGGCCGGCATGGTCGACGACCCCGCGCAGGAGGGCGTGAAATATTTTGTTCTGGCGTCAAAAGTACCCGGTACCTTCAGCCTTGGGGGCGACCTCGATCTTTTCCTGCGGCATATTGCGGCACGTGACCGCGATGCGCTGTATCGCTATGCGGTTTCCTGCGTCGACTGCTCGTATGCCGTGCACAGCCACCTGAACCGACCCAATGTGACGAGCATTGCCCTGGTCCAGGGGCAGGCGCTCGGTGGCGGGTTTGAAAGCGCATTGGCAGCCAAGGTCTTGATCGCCGAGCGCGGTGCCAGGATGGGACTGCCGGAGATCCTGTTCAACCTGTTTCCGGGGATGGGCGCGATGACTTTTCTGGGGCGTCGCGTCGGTCATCACCAGGCCGAAAAAATCATCCTCAGCGGAAAGCTTTATCTGGCGGAAGAGTTGTACGAGATGGGGGTGGTGGATGTGCTGGCCGAGCCGGGCGAGGGCGAAAGCGCGGTCTACGCATATATCCGCCGCGAGGAAAAATCCCGCAATGGGATCCTGGCCCTGCGCGCCGCTCGCGAGATCAGCCAGCCTGTGTCGTACGATGAATTGATCCGCATCACCGAAGTCTGGGTGGAGGCAGCCTTGAGACTGGAGGCGAAGGACCTGCGGATGATGGAACGGCTGGTCAGCCGGCAAACGGGCAAGGCTGAAACGGCCAATGCAGCCGCCCCGTCAAGTGCCTTCAGCGCGTAATTTCCGGTCCAGATAGGTGGTCAGGGCGGTCTGCGCTCGGGCGAGCGCAGACCGGATCTCGTCCAGTTTCTGATCTGCGTCAATTCCCTTCATTTCATAGGGTTTGATGCGTTCGGCGTCGACGCACAGCTGCGCTAACTGGTTGGCGCCGAGATCGCGGGCACCGCCTTTCAGCATGTGAAGGTGATGATGCCATTGTCCGTAATCTTTGGCGGCCAGCGCACGTTCGATGTCGCGCAGCGTGCGTCTGCTTTCTTCCTCAAAGCTGGCGAGCAGGTCTTCCACGAAGGCCGCGCCCCCCAGTTGCGCCAGTTCGTTCAGCACACGCTCATCAAGCTCCCCTTCCGGTTGTTCCGGTGACGTTGCCTTGTCCGCAGTGGCGGGCGTCTGCCGGGCGACCAGCTGGGCGATGGCATCAATGAGATCGAGGCTGTTGACCGGCTTGGTGAGGAAACTGTCGGCTCCCGCTTCCTCGCAGGCGGCCTGCGCCTCGGCGCGCGCGTCGGCGGTGAGCATGATGATGGGCAGGTGGCCGTTTTCCATGAACCGCCAGCGTTGCACCACCTCGGGCCCGGACAGCTGCGGCATGTGCATGTCGACAATGGCCAGGTGATAGGTTTGCCCGGCGGATTCGAGCATCGCCAGTGCTTCCTCGCCATCATGCGCCAGGTGGACTTCATGGCCGGCGTGTTCCAGCAGGTCGCGGATCACCCGCTGGTTGACCGGGTTGTCTTCCGCCACCAGGATGCGCAGGCGGGCGTTTTGACCGGACTGCGCCAGGAAGCGATTGGCCAGTGACACCACGTTGGCCGGCATGCCGTGGCTGACGACCGCATGGATGGCGTTGAACAGCAGGGTGGTGTTGACCGGCGTGCGCAGCACCGAGGCATAACCTTCGCGCATCATCAGGGTGTCGTCGTGTGGCGGAGCGATGCTGGCGTCGGATTCAATCAGGATGACCGGAAGCGTGGCTAGCCTGGTGCCGTCGCGCAGCAGATGCAGAAAGGCCACCGGGTCACCCGGCAGCGCGCTGCGTTCCACCACCACCGCGCCCACTAGCGTTCCGCCCGACGCATTGGCGGACAACTCGGTGGCCAGCCGGCTGGCGTTGTCCACCGTCACGGTTTCGGCCCCCCAGTTGCGCATGACCGCCTGGAGACGGGTTGCAAGTTCGCTCCCCGCCAGAATGGCCACCCGCATCGGCGCGTCGAAATGTTCGTCGGATGCAGGGGTCGGGGCAGCCTGCAGGGCAAACGGCAGCTCGAACCAGAAGGTCGTGCCTTCGCCCTCGCGGCTGTGCAGGCCGATTTGCCCGCCCAGCGCCTCCACCAGTTGCTTGGCGATGGTGGTGCCCAGCCCGCTGCCGCCAAAGCGGCGGGTGATGGACGGATCGGCCTGGGTGAAACTGTCGAAGATGCGTGCCTGCGCGGCTTCCGGAATGCCGATGCCGGTGTCGACGACCTCGAAGCGCAGCCGTTGCGGATGGCTTTGCCCGGTCGGGCGAACGTACACGTCTACCCGGCCCTGTTCGGTGAACTTGATGGCATTGCCGATCAGGTTGATGAGGACCTGGCGCAGGTGACGCGCATCGCCATGCAGGTGAAACGGCGTCTGCGGCGCAATGTGCGCCGCCAGCACCATTCCCTTGCCCTGGGCCAGGGTTTGCATCATGGCGACCGTGCCGTTGACCAGACGGTGCAGGTCGAAATCCTCGCCCGTGGTGACGATGCGGCCGGCTTCGATACGCGAGATGTCGAGCACGTTGTCGATCAGTTCCAGCAGGGTGTTGGCCGATGCGCGGATGATCTGGGCGAATTCCTGCTGTTCTTTATCGAGTTTCGTCTCCGCCAGCAGGTCGGAGACGCCGATGACGCCGTTCAGCGGCGTGCGCAACTCGTGGCTCATGTTGGCGAGAAAGTTGGATTTGGCCTGGTTGGCCTCCTGTTCGCGCTTGACCGCAGCATGAAGTTGTTTCAGCAGGCTGGACGCGTAAAGGGGTATCACGATGAGCGTAAGCCAGATGCCCCACCAGAGCGGGGTATGGGTCTGCCAGAAGGGATTGAACTGATAGACAACGATGAACCCGATTGCAGATGCAAGCGTCGAGACGCGCAGATAGGGCATTCCATAGCGGAAGCCATTGCCCAGCGTGACCCATAGATATGTTGCGACAATTGGCGCACCGGTTTCATTCGTGATGGCCAGCAGGTAGGTGGCGACGGTGAAATCATGCAGCATGCCGATGCTGCGGCGGGGAACGGAGACACCCGGATCGGCAATTGCGCCGATCAGCAGGGCCAGGGAAACAGCCGTGAGGGTCAGCCCGATGAAATGGACCTGTTCAGCCATGGCGGGACTATGCTGCAGCCATTCGAGTGTGAAATACAGGTAGAAACCCGCAACGATGCACAGGCGGATCAGCGCTTGCTGAAACTCGGTATCCGGCCGGCTGCGGATCCGTTTGAGCAGACGCTGTAAAAACTTCGGCATCGACATATGAAGCATGGCCTTCATACGTCAGCTACGCCTGGGTATCGCCCAACTCGCGCATGATGGTGGCCACGGCATCGAGGCGCTGTTCGAGCGCGCGCACGCAGGCGGGGTCGAAATGCCTGCCGCTTTCGGACTGGATGTAATGCAGGGCGTCCTGAAACGGCCACGCGCGCTTGTAGGGGCGATTGGAGGTGAGCGCGTCGAACACGTCGGCCACCGCCACAATGCGTGCGGCCAGCGGGATGTCCGTGCCGGCCAGGCCCTGCGGATAACCGCTGCCGTCGAATCTTTCGTGATGGCCAAGCGCGATCACTGCGCCCATCTGCAGGTAGCGCGAGGGGCTGTCGGTCAGGATCCCGTGGCCGATCAGCGGGTGACGACGCATGATGGCTTGCTCTTCCGGGGTGTGCTGCCCAGGCTTCAGAAGAATCCGGTCGGGAATGCCGATCTTGCCGATGTCGTGCATCGGCGCGGCGGTTTCGATCTCGTCGCATTCCATCGCGGTGAGACTGAGTTCCTCGGCGATCAGGCGAGCGTATTTCGCCATGCGGAAAATATGATTGCCGGTTTCCTCGTCGCGGTATTCGCCGGCCTTGGCCAGTTTCATCAGGGTTTCGCGTTCGCGCGTGCGCACCTCGCGGGTGGCCAGCACCACCTGCTCTTCCAGCCACAGTGCGCGGTCGGCCAGCATTTTCTGGCTGCGCCGCAGGGCCAGCAGGTTGAGGCAGCGTGCGCGGTATTCCTGCGGGTCGATCGGGCGGATGAGGAAGTCGGTGGCGCCGTTTTCCAGCGCCTGATAACGAATCTGGCGGTCCTCCACCACGGTGACGATGATCAGCGGCACGTCGGCCAGACAGCGCTCCGCACGGACGCGACGGGTGAATTCGATGCCGTTCATGCCCGGCATGCGGTAGTCGCTGATGATGAGGTCCGGCGTCACGCGCTGCATCTGCGCCAACGCGTCCAGCGGGTCGGCAAAGCTGTTCACCACCACATCGGGCTCCAGCGTGCGCGCCAGGCCTTCGAGCAGGCTGCGCGCAGTGCTGCGGTCGTCGACGATCACCACCCGCGCGCCGTGGCGCAAGCGCGCATCACGCGGCGGGGCGGCCGGCAACGAGGATGGTACGATGCGCAGGGGCTTGGCGGTCACTTCTTTCTACCTTAAGCGGTTGATGTTTCCACGGTTTCGTTGAATTATCGGTTTGGTGAACAATGAACTTTAACGCGCAGGAGAGATGGGATGAAGAAAAACATGGTGTTGGGTCTGGCGGCTGGATTGCTTGCACTGTTTTCGCTGACGGCGCTTGCCGAGCCAGTGGCGGATTATGCGCGCGAGAAGAAATGGGCGGATGAAATCGTGCCCGGACTGGTGGTGGGCGATCCGGTCTACCTGCAGACGCCGCGCGGCCACCACAAGTTCCTCACGCTGTTTACCCCGGCGGACACCGGCAAGGCGGCCATCGTCGTCCATGGCATGGGCATCCACCCCGACTGGGGCATGGTCGGCACCCTGCGCACCGAACTGGCCGACCGCGGCTTTGCCACCCTGTCGATCCAGATGCCGATCCTCACCGCCGACGCCACGGGCGAAGCCTACCCGCCGACCTTTCCCGAGGCCGCCGAGCGCATTGCCGAGGCGGTCGCGTTTCTCAAGGCCAAGGGCTACAAGCAGATTGCCATCGTCTCCCACAGCATGGGCTCGCGCATGAGCCGTGCGTATATGACCGGCAAGCCCGACCCCGCGGTGAAGTCGTGGGCAAGCCTGGGCATTTCGGTCGATGACTACAAGGCTGTGAAACTGCCGATTCTTGATCTGTATGGCGACAACGACCTGCCGCAGGTGCTGGCGAACGCCGGCAAGCGCAAGCAGAGTCTGGCGGCCAAGGGCTCAAGGCAGGTGATCATTGCTCGCGCCGACCATTTCTTCACCGGGCATGAGGGTGAGATGGTTGAGGCGGTGGCGGACTTTCTGAATGCGACGTTGAAATAGGTCAGGGCCAAATCACTTATCCCAGCAACCGCGTCATCGCCTCGCGGTATTTCTCGCTGGTCTTTGTCACGATTTCGGGGGGCAGTTCCGGTCCCGGCGCCTGCTTGTTCCAGCCGCTCGCTTCCAGCCAGTCGCGCACGAACTGCTTGTCGAAGCTGGGCGGGTTGCTGCCGGGCTGGTACTGGTCGGCCGGCCAGAAACGCGACGAATCCGGGGTCAGCGCCTCGTCGATCCACACCAGTTGCCCTTTTTCATCCAGCCCGAATTCGAACTTGGTGTCGGCGATGATAATGCCGCGCGTCAGCGCGTATTCCGCCGCAGCCTTGTACAGCGCAAGGCTGACGTCGCGCACCTGCTTTGCCAGGTCGGTGCCGATCACCCCGGCCATTTGTTCAAACGCGATGTTCTCGTCGTGGGCGCCGGCCGCTGCCTTGGTCGACGGGGTGAAGATCGATTGCGGCAGGCGGTCGGCCTGTTTCAGCCCGGCCGGCAGCGCAATGCCGCATACCGACTGGCTGGCCTGGTATTCCTTCCAGCCCGAGCCGACCAGGTAGCCGCGCACGATGGCCTCCACCGGCAGCGCCTTGAGTTTCCTCACCACGATGGCGCGGCCGGCCACCTGGTCGCGCTCGTTTTCGGCAACCACCGATTCCGGCGCGATGTCGAGCGCCTGGCTCGGCACGATGGCTTTGAGCTTGTCGAACCAGAAGGCCGACACCTTCGTCAGCACCTCGCCCTTGCCGGGAATCGGCGTCGGCATCACCACGTCGAAGGCGGACAGGCGGTCGGTGGTGACGATCAGCAGTTTGTCGTCGCCGACGGCGTAGATGTCGCGCACCTTGCCGCGATGCACCAGCGGCAGGGAAGCGATGCGCGATTCGAGCAGGGGTGGGCCGAGGAGCGGTGCGGACATGGCAGACGAGGCAGGATCGGAAGAGCCGGCATTATAGCCGCCGCGATAAAGGCCGCTTTGCTCGTACACGCCGCACAGTTCGCGCAGCGCCACCAGCAGCACCGCCGCCAGCGGCACCGCCAGCAGCACGCCGACAAAGCCGAACAGCTGGCCGAACGCGGCCAGGGCGAAGATGACTGCCACCGGATGCAGGCCGACCCGTTCACCGACGATGCGCGGGGTGATCACGTAGCCTTCGATGAGCTGGCCGACCATGAATATTCCCGCCACCCAGGCCACCCCGATCCAGTCGCCAAATTGCAACAGCGCCACCAGCAAGGCCAGCGTCAGGCCCAAGCCGATTCCGAGAAAAGGCACGAAGGACAGTAGTCCGGTGAGAATGCCGATCGGCAGGGCGTAGTCGAGACCCAGCACCCACAGTGCAATGCCGTGATACAGCGCGAGGATGGTCATGACCGCCAGCTGCCCGCGCATGAATTCTCCGACCACCGCGTCCATCGCGCGTGCGACGCGGGTGACACCCGCCATCCAGTCGCGCGGCACCAGCGTGGCGACGCGCGCCACCATCACATCCCAGTCCTTCAGCAGATAAAACATCACCACCGGAATCAGCAGCAGGTTGACCAGCACGCCCAGGACGGCAAGCGCGCCGGTTTGCAGGGAGGGCAGCCAGCTCTCGCTGTTTTCGGTCGCCTGCTCGGTCATCCAGCCTTTGAGCGCATCGAGGTTGGGGGCGATGGCGATGCCAAAGGTCTGCTGCAGCCAGGGCAGGAAGCGGGTTTGCAGCAGGTCGAGGAAGGCCGGAAGGCGCTGGCTCAGTTCGGCAATTTGGCCTTGGAACAGCGGCAGGGCAATCAGAATCAGGCCAAAGACCGTAAGTCCAGCCAGTACGATCACCGCAACGGTTCCAGCCATGCGCGACCAGCCGTGCGTTTCCAGCCGATCGACCAGCGGGTCGAAGATATAGGCGAGCAGGGCGCCGGCCAGGAAGGGGGTGAGAATGGGGCCTAGCAGGTAGATCAGCCCGCCCGTGACGAGCAGCACGAAGAGCGCGAGCCAGGGGAGGTGGAACGGGCGGGGAGTCGACATAGGCGGTAAAATACCGCACTTTTTGCATTTTGGAGCCGGGCGTGTCATCCATTTCCTATAAAGATGCCGGCGTCGATATCGACGCCGGCGATGCGCTGGTCGAGCGTATCAAGCCGCTGGCCAGACGCACCATGCGCCCCGAAGTGCTGACGGGCATCGGTGGCTTCGGTGCGCTGGTCGAGATTTCGAAGAAATTCAGGGAGCCGGTGCTGGTTTCCGGCACCGATGGCGTCGGCACCAAGCTCAGGCTGGCGTTCGAGCTGAACCGCCACGACACCGTCGGTATCGACCTGGTGGCCATGAGCGTCAACGACATCCTGGTGCAGGGTGCCGAGCCGTTGTTCTTCCTCGATTACTTCGCCTGCGGCAAGCTCACCCTCGACACTGCCGAAGCGGTGATCGCCGGCATCGCCACCGGCTGCGAGCAGGCCGGCTGCGCGCTGATCGGCGGCGAAACCGCCGAGATGCCCGGCATGTACCCGGAAGGTGAGTACGACCTGGCCGGCTTCGCCGTCGGCGTGGTGGAAAAATCGAAAGTCATCGGCGGCCAGGGCATCGTCGCGGGCGACGTGGTGCTGGGGCTGGCGTCTAGCGGCGCGCATTCCAACGGCTATTCGCTGATCCGCAAGCTGATCGATGTGTCGGGCATCGACCTCGGATCGGACTTCCACGGCCGCCCGTTTGCCGACGCTGTGATGGCGCCGACGCGAATTTACGTCAAGCCCGTACTTTCGCTGCTGGAAAAGCTCAGCGTCAAGGGCATGGCGCACATCACCGGCGGCGGCATCACCGGCAACCTGCCGCGTTGCCTGCCACAAGACGTCGCGGCCAGCGTCGATCAAGCCAGCTGGACGCGCCCACCGCTGTTTGACTGGCTGCAGGCGGCCGGCAACGTCGAGCCGGCCGAAATGCTGCGCACCTTCAACTGCGGCATCGGCCTGTGCGTCGTGGTGGCCGCACGCGACGCCGCAGAGGCAATGGCGCATCTCACGGCAAGCGGAGAAACCGTGTGGCGCATCGGCGAAATCGTCGCCCGCCCCGATGACGCGGAGCAGGTTATCTATCTGTGACCACTCGCGTCGTCGTGCTGCTGTCCGGGCGCGGCAGCAACTTTCAGGCGATTGCGGAGGCACGACTGCCGATTGAAATTGTCGCCGTCATCAGCAACCGGCCCCATGCCGCGGGGCTGGACTATGCGCGCGCGCACGGACTTATTGCCCTTGAGCTCGACCATACCGCGCACCCCGACCGCGCAGCCTTCGACGCCTTGCTGGCCGAGGAAGTCGAGCGCCACCGGCCCGACCTGGTGGTGCTGGCGGGCTACATGCGCATCCTCAGCCCCGCCTTCATCGCGCGCTTCGAGGGCCGCCTGCTGAACATCCATCCCTCGCTGCTGCCGATGTTCCCAGGGCTGAAAACCCATGAGCGCGCGCTTGCGGAGGGGATCAAGATCCATGGCTGCACGGTGCATTTCGTCACCGCCGATCTTGATCATGGCCCCATCGTCATCCAGGCCGCGGTGCCGGTGCGCGCGGACGACACCCCCGACACGCTGGCGGCGCGGGTGCTGCAGCAGGAACACCGCATCTATCCCCAGGCCGTTCGCTGGTTTGCCGAAGGGAAGCTGAAAATAAATCATGGCCGGGTAAACTTGAGGGACGATCTGACGTCACAGTCTGTGTTTCCCGCCGGAATGTGATCATGTTCAAGACCCTGCTTCTTGCGGCTGGCCTGTTCGCCGCCGTAGCCCAGGCGGCCCCGCAGCAAATGAACCTGGTGTACGACCTCTACCGCAACGGCCATAAACTCGGCCAGGTGACTGACACCTTCATACGCAGCGGCAACCGCTACACCCTCACCAGCGAAACGCGTGCGGACGGCCCGTTGAAAATGCTGTGGCCGGGTGTCATCCGCCTCGAAAGCACCGGTTTGGTCACCCGCCAGGGCCTGCGCCCCGCGCAATTCCAGCATGCCCGCAGCGATGCGCCGCACAAGCTGGCGACCGCGCGCCTCGACTGGAAGCAGCGCAGCATCGCCTGGCAGTACAAGGGCAAATCGTGGACGGTCGATGGCCTGATCGATGGCACGCAGGACCAGCTGTCGCAGGTGTACCAGTTCATGTTCGCGCCCAGCCCGCCCGCCGACTACAGCCTGCAGGTGGTGAGCGGACGCGATCTCAACGACTATCGCTATGCGGAAAGCGAGGGCGGCAATCTGCAGACCCCCTTGGGCGCATTGGCCACCCGCCAATATCAGCGCATCACGCAAAAACCCGATGAAAAAACCGTTACCGTGTGGATCGCCCCCGCGCGCGACAACCTTCCGGTGCAAATCCGGGTGAGCGAAGATGGCGTCACCCTCGAGCAGCGCCTGGTGCGTGCCAGCGTCAAGGACTAGTGTCGCGAATCAGAAATAGCGGAACAAATGAAACAGATGGATTTTTTCGCCAGGTCAGGCGCAGACCCGCAGCCGTATGGGGTATACGGCAAGGGGCTGCAACGACGCATGGTGGAAAAAGACGCTGTTTCATCTTTCGATATTTCTGATTCGCGACACTAGATGCGATGGGGCGCAGCGCTCTCCCATGGTGGCTGGCTCTGGCGGGATCGCTGCTGCTACATGGCGCGCTGCTTGGGGGGTTCACCTGGCCCCTGCCGCAGCGGCAGGCCCAACCCGAATCGCTTCCCATCGAGGCGCGGCTGATGCCGGCGCCGCCGCCTGTTGCGGCGCCGCGCCCTTCGGTGAAGCCTCCTGTTCCGCCATCGCGCCCCAAGCCTGCCCCATTGCCTGAACCGGTCGAAAATGTCGCAGAAGCGGTCATGCCGGAAGTCGCCGCTGACGTCGCCATGGCCGTGCCGCCCGATGAGCTACCGGTTGAAATGCCCGGGCTTGAGCCGGAGCCGGCGAGCCCGCCCGCAGCGGAGGCTGAGCCGGCAGTACCCCCGCTGAACCCGCTGCCGCCGCGCCTCGACCTGCGTTTCCAGGTGCGCTACGGTCTGGCCAGGGGAGAACAGACCCTGGTGTGGATCAACGAAGGCGATCGCTACACGATCACCAGCGTGGCCGGCGCCACCGGCCTTGCTGGCGTGTTTTATCGTGGCCGCTTCGTGCAGACCAGCCGCGGCCGCATTGCGCCGAGCGGCCTGGTGCCGGAAGAATTCTGGGATCAGCGCGGCGACAAGCGCAGCAGCGCGCGCTTCGACGCGGCCAAGGGCACGCTTACGCTGAACCCGGCAAAGGGCGCGCCGCGCCACTTCACCTATCCGGGCGCGGTCCAGGACGCCCTCAGCCTGTTTTTCCAGCTGGCGCTGACCGCACCGCCGGGCGGGCAACTCGCCTATACGGTTTTCAACGGTAAGAGGCTGCGCGATTACACCTATGAGGTGCGGGGTGAGACGAGCCTGGAAACCGCACTGGGTCCGTTGCGTACACTGCATCTGGCGCGGATGGCCGATGGCGACGGCCGGTTCGAGATCTGGCTGGCCATCGACCGGCACTACCTGCCGGTGCGCGTGCTGCGCAGCGACGACCAGGGCAGCGAGGTTGAACTGGTGCTGCTGTCGATGTCGCCCTGGGGAAGCGCTGATTAATTTGTCATTGCGAGCGCAGCGAAGCAATCCAGCGTATTGATTAAGCGGGTATTCCTGGATGACTGCGTCGCTACGCCCTCGCAATGACAGATTATTGATTTGCGTAGCCGGGCATGGCGGGTAATCGGCCCGTAGGGTGCGCCGTGCGCACCGAACCAAGCTTCCGCCCTGGCGAGTAGGGTGCACTCCGTGCACGCGGTATTCAAAAATGGGTGCGCACGGCGAACCCTACAGCCGCGAGCCTTGCGATGACGGATTTTCCGTAGGCCGTCCATGGTTCACGGTTCACAGGCATCAATGCATCGATCGGTGCAGATTTGCAGAGCCACTTCTGTCGGTGGGTTTCATGCGAATGACCCGGATTGTATGAGGCTTGAATCCGGGGCCGGTAGAGGGGCCGGTTTACCCGGGATTGTTCATCAGGCGATTCGTAACCGTAGGGTGCACTCCGTGCACCGATCAATGTCAGGTATCCGTAGGGTGCGCTGTGCGCACCGTTTTTGAATCCCGCGTGCACGGAGTGCACCCTACTCGCTGATTACTTGCCGCGGTCCGACCGGGATGCCGGTGACCCGCGTGCCGGGCTTGATGCCCTTGACGCGGAATGCGCCCTGCGGCACTTCGAGCGCGTAGCGTACCGGGGTTTGTGGGCAGTGGGCGCCCAGGGTCTGTGGTTGCATGTCCTCGATGTTGACGATGGCGCCGTCGTCGGCGAGGAAGGCGATCGACAGTGGGATGAGGGTGTTTTTCATCCAGAAGCAGTGTCTGTCCTTTTTTGGGAAGATGAACAGCATGCCGGCATTGTCATCAAGATGCGTGCGTTCCATCAGGCCCCGCATGTGTTGCTGCGGGGTGCGGGCGACTTCGACTTTAAAGACATGCGCGCCGGCCTGAAGTTTGGTTCGCGGGACGGGTGCGGCGGCTGTCGCGGCCAGCGAGGTGACCGCGAGCAGCGCGGAGAAGGTTGTCCGAAGCCGAAGCCTAGAGGGTGGCACGCATTTTCTCCGCCAGCGCCAGCGCGGCGGGCAGGTCGGCGTCGAGCACGTTGAAGTGGCCCATTTTGCGCCCCGGCCGCGCGGCTTCCTTGCCGTACAGGTGCAGCTTGATGTTGCCATGCGCGAGCAGCGCGTCCCAGTGCGGCCCGTCGTCGTGCCAGCGGTCGCCGAGGATATTGACCATCGTTACCGGCGACAGCAGGCGGGTGTCGCCGAGCGGCAGGCCGCATAGCGCGCGCACCTGCTGCTCGAACTGGTCGGTGACGCAGGCGTCCAGCGTGTAGTGGCCGGAGTTGTGCGGGCGCGGGGCGATTTCGTTGATCATCAACTGGCCGCCGGCGACGAAAAACTCGACCGCCATCACGCCGACGTAGCCGAGCCTGTCGGCCACCGCGCGCGCCATCTCGCGCGCCTGCCGCGCCAGCGTGTCGGACACCCGGGCAGGGACGATGGAGACGTCGAGAATGCCGTTGTCGTGGCGGTTTTCGGCGACCGGAAACAGCGCGCACTCCCCGGCGTCACTGCGCGCCAGAACCACCGATACTTCAAGTTCGAGCTGGACGAAGCCTTCCAGCACGCAGGGCTGGCCACCGAATTCACGGTATGCGGCACGCGCCTCTTCAAGTGTGCCAACCCGGGCCTGGCCCTTGCCGTCGTAGCCGAAGCGCGAGACCTTCAACAGCGCCGGCGCGCCGGTCGCCGCCAGCGCGGCGTCGAGGCTGGCCTCGCTGTCGACCAGCGCGAACGGCGCGGTGGCGAAACCGTGCTCGCGCAGCCAGGTTTTCTCGTGGCTGCGGTCCTGCGCGATGGCGACCGATTCTGCTCCCGGCGACACCCGGCAATGGTTCGCCAGTTCGATCAGGCTGGCCGCGGGAACGTTCTCGAACTCGGTGGTGACGGCGGCGCAGGCGCCGCCGATCTGCTTCAAAGCGCCGTGGTCGGTGTAGTCGGCCTGCAGGTGGACGTCGGCCATCTGCCCGGCGGGGCTGGCAAAATCGGGGTCGAGCACCATGACCTTGTAGCCCATGGTGCGCGCGGCGATGGTGAACATGCGGCCGAGCTGGCCGCCGCCGAGGATGCCGAGAGTCGCGCCGGGCAGGATGGGCAGCGGCTTACTCGACATCGGGCAGGTCCATCGCCATCACCGAGTCCGACTGGCCGCGGCGGAACTCGTCGAGTTGTGTCGCCAGGCCGTTGTCGTAGCGCGCGATCAGGGCCGCGGCGAACAGCGCCGCGTTGGCCGCGCCCGCCTCGCCGATGGCGAAGGTCGCGACCGGAATACCCTTGGGCATCTGCACGATGGACAGTAGCGAATCCATGCCTTTGAGGTATTTCGACGGCACCGGCACGCCGAGCACCGGCACGATGGTCTTGGCGGCGATCATCCCGGGCAGATGGGCAGCGCCGCCGGCGCCCGCGATGATCGCTTTGAGGCCGCGCGCATCCGCGGTCGAGGCGTAATCGAACAGCAGATCCGGCGTGCGGTGTGCCGACACCACCTTGGCTTCGTACGAGATGCCCAACTGCTTCAGCAGCATCGCCGCGTGCTTCATTACCTCCCAGTCGCTGGAAGACCCCATCACCACACCGACCAGAGGAGCATTCATATGCCTGACCCGCCGTTAAAAGCGGCATTTTAACGCGAGAGCTGCCTGCAATTCGCGACGCGGCGCTGCGAAATCGCGGCGAGGGCGCCGTGCCTTCAGGCCCAAGGCTTCGTAGGTAGCGGCGCCCTCGCCGCGATTTTCGGACTATGGTGATAAGTCCACCGCACAGTTTGGTATCTGCTCGGCAGACCTTTCCGATCCTGAAGGAGGAACCCATGACCATCCAAACCAGAATGCGCCGCTTGCCGATAAGCGCGGCCCTGTCGGCACTGCTTGTTGCCAGTCCGTTTACCGCGGTTTTCGCACAGGACACCCCACTGGCGCGCACCGCCGGGGACGCCGCGCTCAAGTGGGGCGGCTGCCCCGACTTCATGCCCAAAGGCTGCGAGATTGCGGTACTCCACGGCGACCCCGCCAAAAACAATGCCGACGTCTTCTTCAAGGTGCCCGCGAATGCGGTGATTCCGCGTCACTGGCATACCTCGGCCGAGCGCATGGTACTGGTGGCCGGCGAACTTCACGTGACCTATGACGGGCACGCAACCGCTGTGCTCACGCCGGGCACCTATGCGTACGGCCCGGCCCGGATGCCGCACTCGGCGACGTGTGCAGCGGCCGGCCCCTGCGTGCTGTTCATCGCATTCGAATCGCCGGTGGATGCGGTGGCAGGCGGACCGCCGGCCAAGTAGGAGGCCCGCCCCGGGGCCGAAGGTGTGGTGTGAGCGACGGACGTATTCGGGGCGAGGCGCCCCTTCCCACGAGCTCCCATGTAGGAGCGCCTTCCAAGGCGCGAAGCCCCCCAAACAAAACGCCCCGCACAGGGCGGGGCGTTTTGATGCGGCGGGATGCGTTTACACGCAGCCGGTCGGTTTCGGGGTGCCGGCGTAGCGGCCTGCCTGTTTGGCGGGTCCGAACGGGTACAGGTCGAACAGGAATTTCTTGTCGCCCCATTCCGGGCCGAATTCTTCCTTCAGGCCTTTTTGCAGGAAGCGCAGGTTGGGCGCTGTACCGTTCTGGGCGAAGAAGTCGCGCATGTAGCGGATGATCTTCCAGTGGTTTTCGCCCAGCTCCAGCTTGTCTTCCTTGGCCAGTTCGACGGCCAGTTCTTCGGACCAGTCTTCCAGGTTGACCAGATAGCCTTCGGGGTCGGTTTCGACCATTTTGCCGTTGATTTCACGTTCCATGATTGCTGTCCTTGCGTTTAATAAAAATTGCGATGGACGAACCATAAAATAACCGAGTAAATTAGTCAACCATTTCGGAGGAGTGGTTATTGAGAATCATTTGCGGAAAATTTTGCCGCCTGCGGCCTTGTAGGCTTCGAGGCCACCTTCAATATAGCGCGCTTTCACGCCCGCGGCCTGCAGGCGATCGACCACACTGTTCGACACGGCGCCGCCGCGCACGCAGTAGATCACCACGTCGAGCGTTCGCGGAATGGCGCCGATCCAGGCGTCGATTTTTTCGGGGTTTTTCCACAGCGCGCCGGGGATGGTTTCGTCGGACGCTATGTAGTCGGCTTCGCGGCGCACATCGAATACCAGCGTGGCGTCGGGATCGACCTTGGCGGGTTTGACGGTGCGCGCCAAATCCGCGCATTTCTCGGTTGGATTGTTGCAACCGCAGCGCTTCAGGGGTTGAGCTTTGGGTTCCATGTTTTCCTTTCTGTCAGTTTGCGATGCCACGACCTGGCAGCCTGTCGAACTTGAAGATAGCTCGGATCGATGCCCTGAGGGGCAATGATGTCGATATAAAGATTCTGCCCGGCCATCCGCGCTGCATCAAGGCTAAATTCCCCAGCATCAGGGCGAGATGCTTTGTGTAGGGTGCACTCCGTACCTGCTTTGCCCGTTTCAAAAAGTGGTTGAATAAATCAGCCCGAACAGCGCGCACACGCCGATCACTTTCATGATGTCGGCCTTGTACTTCCACAGCGCGACGAACGCGGCGACGGCGACGATGAGCGGCACCCAGTCGAAGGTTCCGGCGAACGGCGCGTCTGCCGTGCCCTGCGGCCAGAAGGTGTGCCAGGCGAAGAATGCCGCGAGGTTGAGGATGACGCCGACCACCGCCGCGGTGATGCCGGTGAGCGGCGCGGTGAAGCGGATTTCGCCGCGGGTGGCTTCGACCAGCGGGCCGCCGGCCAAGATGAACAGGAAGGACGGCAGGAAGGTGAAGAAGGTCGCCACCGCCGCGCCCGCCAGGCCAGCCGCAATCGGGTTGTCGAGCACGCCCTTGGCGACGCCGCCGAGATAGCCGACCCAGGTGACGATCATGATGAGCGGCCCCGGCGTGGCCTCGCCCAGCGCCAGGCCGTCCATCATCTGCGGGCCGGTGAGCCACTGGAAATGCTCGACGCCACCCTGGTAGACGTAGGGCAGCACGGCGTAGGCGCCGCCGATGGTGAGGAAGGCCGCCTTGGTGAAGAATTCACCCATGTTGAAAAGGTCGGGCGCGCCCTGGATCGCCAGCATCGCGCCGAGCCAGACCAGCACGAAGGCGCCGAGCTTGAGCGCAATCCTGCGCCAGGTGAAGCGGGCGTGGGCGGGCGGCGGGGTGTCGTCGTCGATGATCGCCGGGCCGTACTCCCTGGCGCTGGCGCCGTGTCCGCCGCCGCTTTTGAACTTGTGCGGCGCGAGCTTGCCGCCGATCGCGCCGAGCAGGCCGGCAGCCAGCACGATCCACGGAAACGCGATGCCGAAAACGAAAATGCCGATGAAGGCGAGCGCTGCCATCCCCCACAGAATGGATGAAACCAGGCTTGGACGGGACACCGTCTTGCGGATGAGAATCCTGACGCCGGGGGCTGGTGCCCCGACTGGCGCGATTCTAAGGCAGTTTCGCGCAGTCAGCCAAAAGGCTTCCCCGTTCCGGCGCCCCCGGCCGGCGCCAGCACGAATTCCTTGAACGCCTGCGCCACCGGCGAGAGGCGTTTGTCGGCGCGGTGGACGACGTACCAGTGGCGCATGATGGGAAAGCCTTCGACCTCGAGCACGGCCAGCCGCTTGAGCGCCAGTTCCATCTCCAACGTCTGCAGCGAGAGGATGCCGAGGCCCAGTCCGGCCTGCACCGCCTGCTTGATCGCCTCGTTGCTGCTCATTTCCATGCTGCTGCGGATTTCCAGCCCGCGGGCGGCGAAGAAGCGCTCCATTGCGCCGCGGGTGCCGGAGCCGGCTTCGCGCACCAGGAAGGATTCGGTCGCGAGGCTTGCCATGGAAATGCTCTTTTGCCCAACCAACGGGTGGTCGGGCGGGGCGATCACCACCAGCGGGTTGTCCATGAAGCGGATGGCGTCCAGGCCCAGCCCGTCCGGCACCTGGCCCATGATGGCGAGGTCGATGCGGTTGCCGACAAGCTGGTCCAGCACGGCAGCGCGGTTGGAGACGTCCAGGTGGACCGACACCCGGGGGTGCCTGCCGCGAAACCGGGCCAGGATATCGGTGGCGACGACATTCACGGTCGAGGTCGCGGCAAGATTGAGCTGGCCGCTGTCGATGCTCCTGAGTTGCGCCAGATTGGCCTGCAAGTCGTCCAGCCGTGCGGTGATGGCATGGCTGGCGTGCAGCACCTCGCGCCCGGCCTCGGTGAGAAAGATCTTTTTCCCCAGCTGTTCGGTAAGCCGCATCCCCAGGATGGTCTCGATTCCTCGTACCTGCATCGAGACGGCAGGCTGCGAGAGGTGCAGTTCCTCGGCCGCACGGGAAAACGAAAGATGGCGGGCCACCGCTTCAAACACCCTGAATTGACGCAGCGTCAGTCGGCGCATGGATGTATAAGATAAATGATATGGTTTTAATCATAACAATTTAATTTTAATTATAGAAGGCGGTGCGTATAGTCCACCCCTATCGCTTTCAGGGGCATTACGCCTGAAGCCCTACATACCTAACCAGGAGTCATGCAATGGATCAATCCGCACGTTACGCCGACCTCAGCCTGAAAGAGGAAGACCTGATCAAGGGCGACAAGCACATTCTTGTCGCTTATCACATGCAGCCCGCCACCGGCTATGGCTACCTGGAAGTGGCCGCGCACATCGCCGCCGAGTCCTCCACCGGCACCAACGTCGAAGTTTCCACCACGGACGACTTCACCAAGGGCGTGGATGCACTGGTGTACTTCATCGATGAAGCCAAGGGCGTGATGAAAATCGCCTATCCGAATGACCTGTTCGACCGCAACGTGACCGACGGCCGCGCCATGCTGGTGTCGTTCCTGACGCTGGCGATCGGCAACAACCAGGGTATGGGCGACGTCAAGCACCTGCAAATGCAGGACTTTTATGTGCCCTGGTCCATGCTGCGCCAGTTCGATGGCCCGGCCAAGGACATCACCGACCTGTGGGACATCCTGGGTCGCCCCCGCGTCAACGGCGGCTACATCGCCGGCACCATCATCAAGCCCAAGCTGGGCCTGCGCCCCGAGCCGTTCGCGGCCGCGGCCTACCAGTTCTGGCTGGGTGGCGACTTCATCAAGAACGACGAACCCCAAGGCAACCAGGTGTTCTGCCCGACCAAGAAAGTCATCCCGCTGGTGTACGACGCGATGAAGCGCGCCATGGACGAAACCGGCCAGGCCAAGCTGTTCTCCGCCAACATCACCGCTGACGATCATTACGAAATGCTCGCCCGCGCTGACTACATCCTGGAAACCTTTGGCCCGGATGCGAACAAGGTTGCCTTCCTGGTGGACGGCTACGTTGGCGGCCCCGGCATGATCACCACCGCCCGTCGTCAGTACCCGCAACAGTACCTGCACTATCACCGTGCCGGTCACGGTGCAGTGACTTCGCCTTCCGCCGTGCGTGGTTACACCGCGTTCGTGTTGTCCAAGATGTCGCGTCTGCAAGGGGCTTCCGGCATCCACGTCGGCACCATGGGCTACGGCAAGATGGAAGGCGGCAAGGATGACCGCAACATCGCCTACATGATCGAGCGCGACTCGGCCGACGGTCCTTACTTCCATCAGGAATGGCACGGCATGAAGCCCACCACCCCGATCATCTCCGGCGGCATGAACGCACTGCGCCTGCCCGGCTTCTTCGAGAACCTGGGTCACGGCAACGTCATCAACACCTCCGGCGGCGGCTCCTACGGCCACATCGACAGCCCGGCGGCCGGCGCGATCTCGCTGCGCCAATCCTACGAGTGCTGGAAATCGGGCGCCGACCCGATCGAGTTCGCCAAGGAGCACAAGGAATTCGCCCGCGCATTCGAATCCTTCCCCGGCGACGCCGACAAGATTTTCCCCGGCTGGCGCGAAAAGCTGGGCGTGCATAAGTAAGCACCTCCCTGCAGTAAACGCGAACGACGCCCCCGCCCTGCCGGGGCGTTGTTTTTCGTAGGGTGCGCCATGCGCACCACGTCAAATTGGTGCGCATGGCGCACCCTACGGGAGTCGAACATGATCGACAAAGACCAGTACAAAATTGAGCAGGAACCGTTCTACCAGCAGCAAAAGAACGAAGTCGCGCTGTACGAGGCCGCCTACCGCAACCGCCTGCCGGTGATGGTGAAAGGCCCCACCGGCTGCGGCAAGTCGCGCTTCATCGAATACATGGCGTGGAAGCTCGGCAAGCCGCTCATCACCGTAGCCTGCAACGAGGACATGACCGCGTCCGACCTGGTGGGGCGCTACCTGCTGGAAGCCAACGGCACCCGCTGGCTCGACGGCCCGCTCACCACCGCCGCGCGCATCGGTGCCATCTGCTACCTCGATGAAATCGTCGAGGCGCGCCAGGACACCACCGTGGTGATCCACCCGCTCACCGACCACCGTCGCGTGCTGCCGCTCGACAAGAAGGGCGAGCTGCTCCACGCGCACCCCGATTTCCAGCTGGTGATTTCCTACAACCCCGGCTACCAGACGCTGATGAAGGACTTGAAGCAGTCAACCAAGCAGCGCTTCACCGCGTTCGATTTCGACTACCCCGAAGCCGCGCTGGAAACGCGGATCGTGGCGGAAGAGACCGGCATGGACGAAGCGGTGGCCGCCAAGCTGGTGAAGATCGCCGGCGTCGCCCGCAACTTGAAAGGGCACGGCCTGGACGAAGGCATCTCCACGCGTTTGTTGGTGTACGCGGCAACGCTGATCAAGGACGGCGTGGAACCGCGCGACGCCTGCCGCATGGCGCTGGTGCGCCCGATCACCGACGACGCCGACATCCGCGAAACGCTGGATCACGCGATCGACGCCACGTTTGCGTAAGAACGCCGTCATTGCGAGTAAAGCGAAGCAATCCAGGTGGGTGCCTGCGCGCCTGCTTCCGGATTGCCGCGTCGCTGCGCTCCTCGCAATGGCTGCTGTAGGTTGGGCTGACGCAGGAAGCCCGACATGACTGGCATGCGCTGGGCTTCGTGCCTCAGCCCAGCCTACGGGAGATCGTTCGCACCATGACCGAAACTCAATACCAGCATCCCCTGATGGCGGCCTACTGGAAGCAGCTCGACACCGGTTTTCCGCAGGTGGAGGAGGTGTTCGAGGATGTCATGGCCGAGGCGCTTTCGGTGCTCACGCGCGAAGGGCTCGATGCCTATCTCGAGGCCGGCCGCGTCATCGGCAAGCTGGGGCGCGGCGAGGAGCCGATGCTGGCGTTCCTGGAAGAATGGCCGTCCGCCGCGAAGGCGGTGGGCGAATCCACCTTGCCGGCGGTGATGGCGCTGATCCAGCGCATGCAGAAGTCGCCCAACGGTCGCGCCATCGCGCCTTTTCTGCAGACCCTGGCGCCGGTGGCGCGGCGCCTGCAATCGCAGGAGCAGTTGCAGCTTTACCTGGATATCACGCTGGATTTCATGGAGCGCACCACCGGCTCCATTCACGGCCACCACACCACGTTTCCCAGCCCGGGCCTGCCGGAGTTTCTCGCGCAGGCGCCGAACCTGCTCAGCCAGCTCTCGCTGGCCGGCCTGAAGAACTGGGTGGAATACGGCATCCGCAACTACGGCACCCATCCCGAGCGGCAGAAGGATTTCTTCAGCCTGCAGTCGGCCGACAGCCGCGCGGTGCTGCAGCGCGAGCGCCACGGCACCCTGCTGGCGGACGTCGAGCACAAGCTGGATCTGTACCTGCGCGGCCTGTGGCAGGACGGCGACCACCTGGTGCCGTACTCCACCGCGTTCGACGAAATCCGCAAGCCGATTCCGTATTACGACAAGCTCGGCATCCGCCTGCCCGACGTATACGACGACCTCATCCTTTCAGCAAACACCCCCGTAGGAGCGGGTTTACCCGCGATCACAGCGCCTGCAATCGCGGGTAAACCCGCTCCCACGACAGCAGTAACCGTAGGGTGCGCCATGCGCACCGATCAAGCGGAGGCCGCTCAGGAAGGTGCGCACGGCGCACCCTACGAATCGCAGCCCATACCCAGCACCGCTCCCACCCTTCCCACGCCCCCCCCCGTAGGATCGGGTTTGCCCGCGACCACAGCGCCTGCAATCGCGGGTAAACCCGCTCCCACGACAGCGGCTGGCGAAACCATGCGCATACCCGGCATCGACCGCTACCGCGCCGTGCTCGCTCACATCGTCGGCCACCGCCGCTGGTCCGAGGCGCAGATCGCCGACAACTGGAGCCCGTTCCAGCGCATGGCGGTGGAGTTCTTCGAGGACTGCCGCATCGAGACGCTCCTGATCCGCGAATACCCCGGCCTGCGCCGGCTTTTCCTCGCGCTGCATCCGAAACCGCTGGAAGGCGCCTGCGATCCGGAAACCACCTCCTGCCTGCGCTTCCGGATGGCGATGCTGTCGCGCGCGCTGCTGGAAACGGCTGGTGCACAAAGTGCACCCTACGACGCTTCGGAGTCTTCCCGCAGTGCACAAAGTGCACCCTGCGACGCTTCGGAGTCTTCCCGTAGGGTGCGCTCCGCGCACCGCCCGGATCATTCAAGTCACGGCTATACCGACCCCGTTTTGCGCGAATTCGTTGAGCGCTTCCATGAAGTGATGGCGCAAGGTGAATCCTCGACCAGCGAAATCGCCGCGCTGGCCCTCTCCTACGTCGCCAAAACGCGCCGCCAGAGCGACCAGCTCGCCAAAATCCACTTCGCCGACACGGTCGTCGACTACCGCGACGACAACCGCCAGATGTGGAAATTCATCGAATCGGGCGACGAGGAAGAAGCCTTCGACGAGAAGCGCAAGATTGAGCCGGACAAGGAAATCCACGGCCTGCCGCCGCGCCATTACCCCGAATGGGACTACGCCAGCCAGACCTACCGCCCCGACTGGGCCAGCGTGTACGCCGCGCTGCATCCCAGCGGCAACCCGGCCGACATCGACCGCCTGCTCGCCAAGCACGGCGCGCTCGCCAAGCAGTTGAAGAAGATGCTCGACCTCCTGAAGCCGCAGGACAAGGTGCGCATCCGCTATCAGGAGGAGGGCAGCGAGCTCGATCTCGACGTCGCGATCCGCTCGCTGATCGACTTCAAGTGCGGCGCCACTCCCGACCCGCGCATCAACATGAGCCACCGCACCAGCGGCCGCGACATCGCCGTGCTGCTGCTGCTGGACCTGTCCGAGTCGCTCAACGAAAAAGCGGCCGGATCCGACCAGACCATCCTCGAACTCTCCCAGGAGGCCGTGTCGCTGCTGGCCTGGGCGATCGAGAAGCTGGGCGATTCGTTCGCCATCGCGGGCTTTCATTCCAACACCCGCCACGACGTGCGCTACCTGCACATCAAGGGCTACGGCGAGCACTTCAACGACGACGTCAAGGCGCGCCTGGCCGCGATGGAGGCCAGCTATTCCACCCGCATGGGCGCTGCGATGCGCCACGCCGCCCATTACCTCGGCGCGCGCCCGGCCGACAAGAAGCTCATGCTCATCCTCACCGACGGCATGCCGTCCGACGTCGACGTTCACGACGAGCGCCTGCTGATCGAAGACGCCCGCCAGGCCGTCAAGGAGCTCGACCAGCAGGGCATCTTCCCCTACTGCATCAACCTCGACCCCAAGGCCGACGAATACGTCGGCGACATCTTCGGCCACCAGTACACCGTCATCGATCGCATCGAGCGGCTACCGGAGCGGCTGCCGCAGCTGTTCATGGCGCTGACTAAATAAGCAGGGGCTGCGTCTGGGGCGCCAGTATGATGGCCGACAAATCCTATGAGCAGGATGTAAAATGTATCGAATTAAAAAGGCCAAAAGCCACGAAGCCACAAAACCCACCGCACATGCCATCACCGTAGCGAACATGGATCATGCATGCGCGGCATGCCCTGCTCAACCAGGACAAGAATGACGTTCAACCTGACGGGCATCTGGGTGATGCCAACATCATCCGCTTCAAAAACAACCATGGGTGTGTATTTTCCTGATGCCCATTGATGAAGTCCCTCTGGATGAAAGGCAATCCGCATCCATCGTTAATTTGACCGGGCCGAAGACTTGGGACAGCCCAAGTCGGCTAACGAATAGATGACCATGTTTAACTTCAGAAATGAGATGCTTCACGAGATACGTTTACGCACACCAGTTATATCCAGTAGCGACCTTCAAATAGGCCGTATTTTTTGTACTAACACGCATAGCCCAGCCAACAAAATGTATACCGAAATTGAGAGGCGTGGCTGGGCGTGATGCAAACACCCCAATGAAAGAAATATCTGTACGCTCAACTACTGAACATTTTCCATTCCGCAGGCCACAGAACTGGTAATGATGAAGTGCAAAGCGGCGAATTTCTGCGTAAGGACGACGTTGTTCTATTTGAAGACCATTATGGCCAGGGTTGAAGTGAGCGTTAATCGCATGTTGAGGCCTGGGGTTGGCCAGTTGGGCACCTACTCGCCACGACCGGTTTCTTTACGCCTTGTAAGACCCAACAACCAATTGTGCGGAAAAGCTTTGCCTAGAGTTTCCATTGTCGTGCCCTCCTTTAATCAAGGCAGGTTCATTGGGGCAACTTTGCAGTCAATCATTGATCAGCAGTATCCAAATTTGGAACTGATTGTTGTTGACGGTGGTTCGACAGACAATTCGCTCTCTGTCATCAAGCAATATGAAGCCCACCTTACCTGGTGGGTCAGTGAGCCAGACTCCGGTCAAACTGCGGCGATCAACAAAGGGTTCCTGCGGTCAACAGGCGAGATAATGGCCTGGATCAATTCGGACGATCTCGTGGCTTCGGGAGGACTTTTCCGAGTGGCCGACTATTTTGTTCAGCACCCTGATACGCAGGCTGTTTACGGCGACAGAATCCTGATCAACGAAGAAGGTTTGGAGATTGGCCGCTGGATTTTGCCGTATCACTCCAGTGGTGTGCTCCCATGGAATGATTTCGTACCCCAGGAAACGCTTTACTGGACGCGCAAAGCTTGGGATCTCATTGGTGGCCGGCTAGATGAAAATTTTCATTTTGCAATGGACTGGGATTTTCTGCTGCGACTCTCTGCAAAACAGATAAACATTCAGCATCTGCCTGCGTTCTTGGGTTTATTTCGTGTTCACCATCAACAAAAAACCACGAGTCAGATGTCTTCAATCGGCCAACAAGAAATTCGGATAATTCGCCGGCGCGAATTAGGGTTTCATCCAACACGCTGGCAGTTGATCTTAAACACCGCGCCATTTTTGCTGGCCGCAAAATTCCATGAACTCAGTTTCAAGCTGGGATTGAATCCAAATTCCAAGACATGAGTCACCATCACAAAACCACGCCTGCAGCCATCATGGGTTCACTATTTGTTCATCGTGAATTGGTGTGGGATCTTGTCAAGCGCGACTTTATCGGCCGCTATAAAGGCTCATTCATGGGCATCGCCTGGTCACTATTTCATCCACTGCTCATGCTCGTTGTTTACACCCTGGTATTCAGTGTTGCCTTCAAGGCGCGTTGGGGGGCGGGCGAAGAGAGCAAGGTTGCGTTCGCCCTCGTCTTGTTTTCCGGGATGATCGTGCATGGGCTGTTCGCTGAATGTTTAAACCGTGCCCCGTGGCTTATCGTCAGCCAACCCAACTATGTCAAGAAGGTGGTTTTTCCCCTTGAGGTATTGCCTTGGGTGACCGTGATTTCGGCTCTTCTGCATTTTCTGGTCAGCCTTGGCTTGTTGTTGGTGTTTTGCGTGGCCACCGGGGTTGGCCTAAAGCCTGGAATTGCACTCATCCCCATCGTCATGCTGCCACTTGTTGTCCTGACATTAGGCCTGACATGGCTATTCGCATCTCTAGGGGTTTATTTGCGAGATATCGCCCAAGGTATGGGCATCATCACAACTGTGCTCATGTTCCTGAGTCCAGTCTTCTACCCCTCCAGCTCATTGCCGGAGAATTTTCGTCTCCTCCTAGCCTTTAATCCCATCACGCTACCAATCGAACAACTACGGGATGTGATGCTCTGGGGCAAAGCCATTCATTGGGGAGAATGGGGTATCAGCCTGTTGCTAAGTTGTGCCATCGCCTGGGTTGGCTTTTGGTGGTTCCAGAAATCCAGAAGAGGATTCGCCGATGTCCTCTGACGAAATCGTCATTGATGTAAAAAATCTCAGCAAGCGTTACGAGATTTATGCCACGCCTAGAGACCGTCTCAAGCAGTTGGTGTTGCCAGCCCTGCACAACGTCTTCTCTCGTTTGGGTCTTCGACCCCGCGCCAAAATTGACCAGCACTCGCCACAGTATTTCCGCGAATTCTGGGCGCTGCATGATGTCTCTTTTCAGGTTCGTAGAGGTGAAACCGTCGGCATTGTCGGACTCAATGGCTCCGGTAAGTCCACCCTGCTGCAACTGATCTGTTCCACCCTGACCCCCACCTCGGGGAATGTAGAGGTCAAAGGTCGGGTGGCGGCATTGCTTGAACTGGGGTCGGGTTTCAATCCGGACTACACCGGCCGAGAGAATGTGTTCTTGAATGGGCAGATACTGGGGCTGAGCCGGGAAGAAATTCAGGACCGATTCCAGGCCATCGAGGCGTTCGCTGATATTGGCGACTTTATCGATCGGCCGGTCAAGACCTATTCCAGTGGCATGGTGGTGCGGCTGGCATTTGCAGTGGCAATCAATGTTGAACCGGAAATTCTGGTTATTGATGAAGCTCTGGCCGTCGGGGATGTGGGTTTTCAGGCCCGGTGCTTCGCGAAGATACACGAATTAAGGAAGAGGGAGATAACATTATTGTTTGTTTCCCACTCGCCGGGAGCAGTAACAGAGTTGTGTAACCGCGCCATTTTGATTGATGGGGGCGAGTTGCTGCTTCAAGGAACACCGAACCAAGTCATCCGGGCTTACAACCTATTGGCCAGTGCTGGGAAACCAAATTTCAATAATGTACGCAAGGAAGTTGTTGCCCTTGCCGAAGTGGAGAATGCCACTTTGACAGCCTCAACTCATGTTAGCGCTTTGAATGCCCCAGTTAATCTTAAGAGTGAGCCAAAAATAGCAGAAGGCCACAATGTTGCTCTGAAAAACCCCATAGCAGACTCGAAGAAAGATAGTGCTGCGCTTGAGGCGTATTTTGACCAGAAATTACACGATGCAATCAAGCCGCTACCCTTTGAACGGCGGGGTGCAGAAATCAGTAATGTCTGTGTCGTTGACATGGGTGGTCGGCATGTTAATGTCTTGCCCATGCATCAGGAATACATGCTCAAGTTTGATGTGCGCTTTGATACAGATTTTGAGAATGTGCGCTTTGCATGGGTTATCAAAACAGTTAGTGGGACAACACTCGGAGGAGGTACGACACACCAGCCGGGATGCGGTATTAGCTTAGGTTCTTCAGCTCGCTTACAAGTAACGAGCCATTTTGTAAATTGTTTCCTGCCCGGAAATTACATCATCGGCGTTGGGGTGAGAGGGAAAATAGATGCGGACGATGAGTTTATTCATGGCATATCGTCAGCAGTTACCTTCCAGTCTATTTTTTATGGAATAAGTCTAGGTAGGGGAATGGTTGATTGTCTCGTTTATCCTTCATTTAAAGTGAAGGATAGCGACGGACATGCCATCATGATGTGATGATCGACACATCTTCCAAACCAGCGGCTGGACTACCGACAGGTCTGTTTGACCAGGTATGGGTGCTCAGCCTGCCCAGTGCCGCCGATCGCCGCCAACATATTGTGCAACACCTGCCAGCTGTAGGTTTCGAACGCTTTGAGTTTTTTGACGCAACTCCCGTAGGCGATCCGGCGGTGGATTATGCGCTGACCTCTGGTGACGTGATGCAATTCCCCCCCTGCTTTCGTTGTGGTGGTCTGGATTGTGGTGAACCAAACTGCAACAACTTTCTAATCCCGGCTCAAGTGGCCACGTTCCTGAGCTATCGCCGCTTGTGGCGTACCATTGCCAATGGCACAGCAGAACGGGTGCTGGTGGTGGAGGACGATGTGTTCTTCCATCCTCACACCGCGCGCGTGCTTAACTGGATTTCTGCGCAGGTGGCGACGGGAAGACTTCCCTTTGCCGCCGGACATGTCTGTCTGCTGCGGCTAGGCTGGGCACGCTGCGCTGACCATCTTGCTGGTGACACACCTTGTCGAGCTGATCACACTTTGAAGATGGCCAACCCGTGCCACGCGCTGACTCGTGAATTTGCAGCTGCCCTACTTGCGCGCGATACTGGCATTCGCCACACCGCAGACGTGTTCCAGCACAAACTGGCGCCTCAGCCAGATGAGGCGTTCACAGTGTTTCCCCCCATCGCTTCCGAACTGTCTTGGTCTGATGGAGTATTTGCGTCAACAATACGACCCAAGAAGGTACACGCCGAATATTTGCTAGAGCATGGTGATACAGATGGTGCTCAAGCATATGCCCAGCAGATAGCCGCTCATGTGGAAAAAAAGCATTTTCGACCTTTATTGGTTGTCGGCCATCCGCGCTGCGGTACTGGATATACTGCTAGTCTTTGTCGACAGCTAGGCCTCGATGTGGGGCACGAAAAGCTGGGGGCAGACGGAATCAGTTCTTGGATGTTCGCTGTCGATGCGGAGTGGAATCCGTATGCACTAGACGAAGTGGCGCGTACCCGGCGCGCCTTTGCCTGGCGTTACCTGATTATGCCGGTACGTGACCTTGCAACTGCAGCTGGTTCGGTAATGCGCGATTCTCAACATGCGCCACCGTCCTATGCCTTTCGGCGCGAACACATTCTGCGGCTGCTTGGCCTTGACCTGAATGACTTTGATAGCCCGTTGGAGCAGGCTCTGTGGTCGATCACCTCTTGGGCGCGCATTGTGCTGGCACAGCAGCCGGATCTTTGCTGGCGCATTGAAGATCAGGCCGAGCTTCTGCGTGATTTTTTGTTATCCCGTACGCTATGTATGCCAGAACAACAGGCCACCGTGCTGAACACCTTACCCGTTAACGTCAACAAACCATACCAAGGCGTGCACCATCCCAAGCCTGACATTATTGCGGCTGACTGGACTAAGTTGAGTCCGAACACGCGACAAGAAGTAGCTTGGTATTGTGAGCGTTTTGGATATTCCCTGCCGTGGTTACCACCCCCAGAGAACGTCTATCATGCCAATGATTTGATGCACCTATTTCTTCAGCCGGTTGGCTGGCTTCAGTCCAAAGTAGAGCAGGCCCCGGTGGGGGGCGACGGCCAACCGTTGCCTTGGTTTACCTATGGTGCCATAGAATTATTGCAGCAAGTAGTGCGTCCGGATGACCGGGTATTCGAGTTTGGTGCTGGTTACAGTACGCTGTGGTGGCAGAAGAACGTTGCCGAGGTCTATTCCGTCGAGCACGATGGGCAGTGGTGTGAACGCCTGCGCCCACTCCTAAAATCTAATGCCCACTTGGAGACTAGCCCCATTGACAAATCTGTTGGGGAGGCCGCCCTTGCTTCGGTAGCTGCTTTCTTCGAACGAGAACGCCGAAGCGATTGGCCTTACGATGCCACCAGAGTTATACGGCGCGGCCTGTGCGATGATCGTTTCGTGGCTTATGCAACCCACATCGACGATGTGGGCGGTGACTTCGATTTCATCGTCATTGATGGTATGGCACGGCGCCTATGCACATGGACTGCGCTGCGCCACCTCAAGCCAGACGGTTTCATTGTGCTGGACAATAGCAACCGTAGCGACTATGACCTAGCCTACATCATCTTGGCTGAAGCCGGTTTCCGGCAGATTCCCTGTTGGGGTTTGGTACCCGGTGCTGATTTCCACACTTGCACCTCATTTTTCACACGCTCGTTGAACCGTTTGCCACCGGCCACCTTCGTTGGGAACAGCTTCGGGTTGCCGGAATACTGAATGTGCAGCATACATACTTGACGATTAACCGAAGGTGTTTTCAATCGTAATATTTCCAGTTTTTTTGCTGGAGGATACCTAATTGAGTGCTTATGAGCAGAACTCGTCTTTCTAAGGAATTGAAATATTGATCGGTAATCAAGGAGAAAACCTGGTTTTTCTGTTGTCCATGCCACGCTCAGGCTCAACGCTACTAAGCCTGATGCTCGGTAGCCATCCAGAAATCTGTTCCCCACCAGAACCCTGGATAGTGCTCGCATTAACCGAATATTTAGGGCTGGGTAATATTCGGTTTGCCCCCTATGGTCGGGAGTGGGCTGAGATAGCTGCGATGGAGTTCTTGCTGAACCCTGAGAGAAAACAAAGGGGGGTACTCGGCAAAGCACTTCGGATGATCGGCGCAACATCCCCGCCGGACGCCACCACTGTGGCAAGGCAGATTTTGCAGGCGGCCTACCAGATGCATCTCGACGTATCGGGGAAGAAAGTATTTGTCGACAAGACGCCTCGGTATTACACGGTGCTGGGACTGATAAACGAAATTTTCCCTCAGGCAAAAAAGATCATCTTGTTACGTAACCCGCTGGATATCTTTGCGTCTTACAAATCAACCTGGGAAGTCTCGCGAAGCATTTTTACGCCAGAAGGTGTTTTGGTTCATACAAGGGATTTTTGCGAGGGTTTGTTTACGCTCGCCGACTATATTGCCCCCAACAGGGATGACGTCCTGGTTCTGCGTTATGAGGATTTGGCAAGCGACCCGGAAAGCGTGCTCCGGTCTGCATGTGGGTATGCTGATATCGATTTTTCACCCGCGATGCTGGCTTTTTATGAGAACACAGCACTATTAGAAGAGTACAGACGATCCCCGGTCGGAGATCCCGTCTCATCCAACCAGCCCAAACCGACGAGTAATCTGACGGTAAACGCATGGGAAGAGCGCCTTGATAGGGCCGATATACAAGCCTTGATCGACGTTTTGGGGAGCCATATTTTTGAACGACTCGGCTACGGAGAAACGGTAGACAGGCTGCGGCATATGTCTGTAAATATCCCTACTGAAGAACAAGCACTCGAACGCCGAAACTTGTTGATGAGATTTCTGGTAAATCATGTGCATGAGCAGCCTTTTTCGGCGTGGGACAATTTTGTTGCGCCGCTAAAGGCGTGTATGGCAGACCGATCGGCACGGCTGGAGGTGATTCAGCAGCAGCAGGCCGAGTTGGAAAAAGTGAAGCAGAGCCTTGAGGTTTCGGAGTCAGATCGATTGGCAAGGCTGGAGGTGATTCAGCAGCAGCAGGCCGAGTTGGAAAAAGTGAAGCAGAGCCTTGATGTTTCGGAGTCAGATCGATTGGCAAGGCTGGAAGTGATCCAGCAGCAGCAGGCCGAGTTGGATCGGATGCATTCATTTTGTGGGTTTCTGTGTGATCGGTTCAGTCAATTGAAAAAATTGATTTATGGTGGTGCAAAAAAACGATGAATCAGCAACGTCAAAAAATAGCCATCATCCTGCCCGCCTATAACGAAGAATTTACTATCGGGCCTACGATAGAGTCTTTCTGGCGAGCAATCCCCGGCGCTGAAATCGTAATCGTCAACAATAACTCGGCCGATACCACTGGTAAAACGGCTCGCGACACGCTGGCAAGATTGGGCGCACACGGGTGGGTAATTAACGAAAGCCGTCAAGGGAAGGGCAATGCGGTTCGCCGTGCTTTTTCAGATGTTGATGCCGATATCTATGTGATGGCAGACGCAGACCTAACCTACCCGGCGGAAATGGTGGGCATGCTCATTCAGCCCATCATTGATGGTGAAGCCGATATGGTGGTGGGTGACCGCTTGAGTATGGGGCACTACACGCGCGAGAATAAGCGGCCCTTTCATGGTTTTGGGAACCACTTGGTCAAAACTTTAATAAACCGTCTTTTTGGCTCCGGGCTTAAGGACATCATGAGCGGCTACCGTGCATTCAACCGAAAATTTGTAAAAAATTACCCGATCTTGGTTGAAGGCTTTCAGCTTGAGACGGATGTGACGCTGCATGCGCTGGACAAGCGCTTCCGGATTCTGGAAATCCCCGTTCCGTATAAAGATCGTCCAGCAGGAAGCTTTTCGAAGCTGAATACTTTCAGGGATGGAGCGAGGGTGATTTTTACCATTGCCCAGATTCTTCGTTATTACAAGCCAATGGCGTTCTTTGGAACCACGGCATTCATATTTGCCGTGGCGGGCATCATCGCGGCAATTCCGGTTTTCAACGACTGGATTGTACATCGATACATTTATCACATCCCCTTGGCGGTATTGGCCGCAGCGTTGGAGATCGTCGCGGTCATGTCGTTGAGCCTTGGGTTGATGCTTGATTCCGTCACGCACCAGCATCGTATGAACGCCGAACGGAGATTATTGGGTGATTGAGAAAAGAGGCCGATTGCTTCGCTTTTCAATGGTGCCAATGCTTCAGATGATTGATACCAAAATTCTGTTTTTTGGCATGGTTGGAACAGTCGGCTTTGTTATAGACGCATTTTTGTTAACCGCGCTGACAGTCAAGTTAGGCCTGGACATATTGCCGGCCAGGGCGATTTCCTTTGCTTGTGCGACTTTACTTACCTGGTTATTGAATAGAACGCTCACCTTTTCTCGCCAAGCAAGCCGTGAACCGCAGACACGCAAGAAAGAATATTTTCTGTACCTCACCGTCCAGATGATCGGTGCTGCCTTAAATTTTGTGGTTTTCCTTGCGTTGATCGAGTGGAATCCAATGCTTAAGCAAATGCCGGTCATTCCACTGGCTGGCGGGGCAGTGGTGGCGCTGGTGTTTAACTTTACGATGTCACGCAAGTTTGTTTTTGTAAATCGGGGTGGTTTGGATGAGTGAATATTCCGGGACTGGGAATCTTGAAGTTATGGACTGCGCGGTCAATTACAATGCCTATCTTTCGCGCCTAATTCGCTCCTGCGCATTGCCTACGGACCGCATTCTCGATTTCGGTGCAGGGATCGGTACTTTTTCCCTTCCCTTGAAAAGAGACGGATTCGATGTCTCATGCGTTGAGTCCGATCCAAAACAGCTTCAACGTGTTACTGAAAACGGGATTTCTGGATTTTCTGGCCTCGCAGCGGTGCCTGACGAAACCTACGATTACATATTTACGTTGAATGTGCTGGAACACATCGAGGATGATCAGTCCACGCTACGGGACTTGGCCAGAAAACTCAAGCCTGGGGGACGCCTGCTGATTTATGTGCCAGCTTTCCAGATGCTTTTTTCCAGTATGGATCGCGCTGTTGGGCATTACCGACGCTATAGGTTGGGTGGCTTGTCCGAGCATGTGAGTTCGGCTGGCTTTGAAATCAAGCAAGCGCGTTATGTTGATTCCATTGGTTTCATAGCATCACTTGTTTTCAAATATATTGGTAGTAATGATGGATCACTGAACAGGAATGCCGTCATCCTGTTTGACCGCTTGATCTTTCCCGTGAGCCTTCTGCTGGATTTGGCCACAAAAGAATTATTTGGCAAGAATCTGCTGATTGTCGCGGTGCGGCAATGACTAGTTATTGCATTTCTCTTGCCTCGTGACGCAATTTAAATGACACTTCTGCTTGCCCATATATTTGGTTTGCTCTTTGTAACGGGGGCTTATTCTTTCCGTGTTTATCAGCACAGGATTGACAGAGTCCTCGCCACGTCTGTTACAGCCTGGGCAAACATCGTTGTTACCGGACTCGCGCTATCTGTTACGAATCGGCTGGGCGATCCTATCTTGTTTGTTCGTGTCTCGATGCTGCTGGCGTTTCTGATGCTGCCAGTCGGCTACCTCATCATGCGGCGTGAGCCAAGTCCTTCCCCGCAACAGCAGCGCATTACTGGCAAAGTCAATTGGCTACCTGTCATCATATTTACGCTGACGATCGTTCCTCTCGTGGCCGCGAGTTTTCTGGTCGCGCTGGCTTATCCGCTGAGCAATTATGACTCGCTGACCTACCATCTCCCGCGCGTCATGTTTTATCTCGGGCACGGTTCTTTGGCACATTTTGAGACCGAAAATATCCGGCAGATTTTCTTTCCGTTTAATCTGTCTCTTCTTCATTTGGCAGTTTTGCAACATGGCATCGGTTTTGAGAAACTGCTGACCTTGTTGAATATCGGGTTCTGGCTTGGTGCGGGGGCTGCCATATACCGGATTTGCCGCCTTGCCAGCTATAGCATTGGTGCTTCTCTCGCCGCCACGTGGCTGGCGATGACGTCAACTCAGATACTAGCTCAGGCTACAGCTACGACCAATGATCTACCGACAGCCGCGGCACTTCTGATGGCAGTTGTTTTCTTCCAAAACTGGATGCATGCGCGACGATCAGTCGATGCACTTATGTCCGGGATGGCTCTAGGACTTGCCTTCGGATCGAAACTTACTGCCGTTTTTTTTATTCCCCCCGCATTGCTGATTGCCGGGCTGTTGGCTTATCGTTACCGCAATTCAATAAGTTTTCATGTTTTGATACGGCAAGCCAGGGTTTGGCTTATCCCACTTGTCATCTTTGTGGTCCTCGTGGCCCCCTTCACTATCTATAATATGAAGGCGTCAGGTTACTGGATGACCGACCAGTTCGACTTTACGCTCAACAAACCATTTTCATTCGACGTGTTTCGGCAAACAGCGAAGGCGTATTTGCTGCAATTTTTTATTGAACCGTTCCATCGCTTTACTTTGGATCTTTCGGTTACGGAAGCACTTAACCATTTGGTCGAGTCCCTCCTATTTCCTAACTGGAATCCGGCCTATGCTTTCTCTCCCCTGTATATTTTTCCGCCCGACCTGAACGAAGACCACGTGTGGTTTGGTTTCGCCGGTGCATTTGTTATTGTTTCGGCCCTGAGCAGTGTGTTGCGGGATCGAAATCGCATGACGGTAATTACAGGCCTGGCAATCCTTGGGCTGGGATGGTTGTTGTTTTATTTTGCACTCAACAAATGGTCACTTTATATCCAGCGCTATTTTGTTTTGCCATTTTTGCTGATGGTGCCAAGTGTTGCCTATTATTTCGACAAGACCTCTGCCTGGTACGCGCCTCGCAGCATAACCAGGATCGCAGTGGCAACCTTGTTTGTGACCGCATTCTGGTTTTCCATCAGCTACCTGATTCAGAATACGGCACGCCCACTACTCCCCCTTGTTTTCAAGTCTATTCAAAAACCACAAGAACTCCCGATTTCGAGTGAATTGTCGGCCGCGCTTTCAGGTCATGCGCGTATCAATATGTCTCTGGCTGGAGGCAATGAACGGGTATTCCCGCTCATGCGCGCCAGCTCAGGCAAGGCCTTTACATCCGCTTCTGATATCAAGGAAGACGCATTTAATCTGATCTCAAAGTGGGCATTTACTAAAGACGCGGTGTATCACAACATTGCGGCAAAAGAGTCGTACACGCTCTTGCCCCTGCTTGCAAAGCGCACGGTGGGGATTGAAGCGCTGGGAACGGTGGGGATGGGCGTGGAGGAATTTGCCTATTTTGGCCTGGCGCCGTATGCCGATCGGCTCAAGTCATCGGCCCAGAACAGCAATATTCTGGTGTGCGTGAAGTACAAACGTGCAGAGCCAGACCGCTTTATGAATTCACGCCTGCAACTACTCGGCCTCAATCTGACGGATGGCTTAGCAGCGATGATCCTTGCGGAATATCCCGATGGCAGCAAAGTATTCTTAGCACAGGTTCGCGATGCGTCAGAAGTGCTGCTGCCGCTCAAAACCTCGCCGGTTCGGCTCCTAATTGAGTTTCATGACGTGGCGGGTGGTTTCGTGGCTGCACGGGGCGAAATTCCGTTCAAAACGCTGGAAACAAAAACCCCCGATTTGCCTGACGATCCGGACAACGTTTTCACTCACGACTTTATCGGCAAGGGATCGGAATCAGATAGCTATGTTACTGGTCTTGCATCACAGGAAGGACCTTACCCCCAATGGTCCCTCCCTCTGTTCCGCTGGGCGAAACAACAGTCCGTCCGAATAGTTAGCCCAGCCCATGAAGGGCTCAAAAATATCCGGCTGGTTTTTAGCGCACGCCTCCAGGTTCGGGATAATGCCGAACTGGAACTGCTTCATAACAACAAGCGCGTGAAGCTATACCACCTCACCGGCAAGACAACTTGGCTCGATGACCGGGTGGACCTGCCCGCAGCGCCGGGAGAGAACATCATCGAATTGCGCGATACCCTGGCCGATGTTCGGCCCGACTGGAATGCCTATCTTTCCACCAACCCCGATGCACTACGCTGGGTGAAAGCGCAGGGATTGGCTCACGAACTGGGTGCCGAGCAACATTTTGAGCGTATCGGCCGCAAGGAAGGCCGGGATTTACCGTTCAAGCAAATGACCGGAATCAAGAATGTTCCGCCAGAATCTCTCTTCTTCGTTTTTCGGAAGTTGCAACTGGTGGGCCGGAAGGAAGCACCATAAATGAGTGAGGTAGTTTCCGAGATGGAGAACAGGTCTGCTGGCCAGGAGCGCAATCGTTTCGTAGACACCTTGCGGGGTTTTGCAATCTTTGGTGTGGTGTGTGTGCACTTTGGCGGCAGTTTCGCTACCCCGGCCAATGCCTGGACGCCATCGTTCTATACTGGCCTTGCACTCAACCAGTTTTTCCATTTTTCAGTCCCCTTGTTCATTTTTATTTCGGGGTTGCTGGCAAGCCCCTATCGGTCGCATCGTCAAATAGGGCTTGCCAGGTATTATCTAGAGCGCCTCCTCAGTATTGGCTGGCCCTACTTGATTGCGTCCGTTGCGGCATTTGTCTTGCTTGGGATGCGCCATGAACTTGCCGGCCTGGCAACCGACGCGGAGAGAATTCACTGGTTGCTTTCCCGGTTTTTTTATTACGGCATCCACCCAACTTTCTACTTCATTCCAATGATTCTGCTGCTTTATTTTTTGAAGCCGCTGTTGTCCTGGCTGGCGCCTGCAATTCATCGCCTTGTCGTACGAAAGTGGAATACCTCCATAAACTTGCACACGGTGATGCTGGCGATCCTTTTCACGTTACTGGCGCTGCATGTGCTTCTCGGCATTCTCGGCTACAAAGGCGTGCTCGATTTCTATACCTGGTGCCGACCCAATCCCCTGTTCTGGGTGGTGTATTTTTATTTGGGCTTGGTGTTTCCCGAGATTTCCAAAATGATCTCACCGGAAAGGATTAAGCGGTGGCTGGGCCTCGGCATCATCCTGATCGTGGCCGGATATCTTTTCGATTGGAAAGTGCTCACGGATACCACCATGGTTGGTCCGCGTTTTGAAAATAGTAAGGTTGATTACGCATATGCGCGGCCGGGAATTCTGGTCCTGAATCTGTTCGTCATACTTTTTGTGGCGGGTTTGTTAGCTAAAGGGACTGACAAATACAACGCAATTTTGTCTTTCCTTGGCAAGCACTCGCTGCAGATTTACTTGTGGCATATCTTGGTGCTGTATTTCTTGGCGTGGAGGTACGAATCCGTTTTGACAGCCGTGAAGAACATGCCGGAATTGATCATCGGGTTTGCATTTTTCACGGCTACTCTGATAGCTGTGCTGGCGTGGGCAGCAGGTTTTTTACTTAGCCTGCCGGGCAGACACGTTGTTGAAATGAAAGTTACAAGAATGAGTGGCTCTTGATGAATAAAGAACAAACTGTATTTCAAACCGAGTTCAAGGATTATCAATTTATGGGGGCATCTTGAATCAAATGAGCTACGAATTATTTTTACAAAATACGGCTCGGGATAAAGACAATTATTTGTTGATTTCCCAGCACCGAAAATATCAGCATGATGAACAGTCCTATGACCAGCAATACCAGATATCTCCGTACGATTACGTTGCGGGGGAAGGATTATTAAATCTTGCACAAAAACTTGCTCTGGATATCCGCCATCCCATTCTTGAACTGGGGTGTGGCACAGGCCGATTATCAGTCGGCCTGCTCAAGGCATTCGACCCGGCCAGGGTTCTGGTGACAGATGCGTCATCGATTTTTCTCGATATTTCACGACAAAAATTTCTGGAGAATGGGCTTGCCCTTCCACACCTTGGTGTGTTGACGTTTGAGGACATCGGCTCCCTCCCGGATGATGCATTTTCTCTGATCGTGATTCGATCCGCCTTACACCACGTAGACAAGTACGATAAGTTTCTGGTGGCTGCATCCAAAAAACTGGTTCGAGGGGGCGCCCTGATTTTTCAGGAGCCTCTCTACGAAGGATTATTCGTCCTGGGTCTGATCGCAAAGTATTTACAGAAATCTACGAACGATAAAGAGATCCTTAAGGATCTGAGGCTTTTATCTGACACGATGCGCTTCTATTGCCGAACCGATGTGGATAAATCGCAGGCTGAAGATAAACACACGTTCCGCCTCAATGACATTCTTAATGCCGCGAATCGGGCTGAGCTGGGCCTTAAATTTTTTCCCAATCGCTCGTTCGAGGATTTTGCCGGAGAGCCGTCGCAGTTTGACTATTCGAAATTTTCCGAAAGTTATTTGAAGTATTGCATGAGTTTTAGTGACAAGACCGTGACCTTTTTCATGACAAATGCCGGCGAAGTTCTGGAGTATATCGCGGAAATTTCCGGAACGGAGCGTGCACCAGAATCCTCAGGGGTTTTCGTGCTGACGCGACCTGCATGAGGTTGGCCGAAACCCCTCAATTCAGAATCGAAATTTGGCGGGCTACATGTTTATGCTTCAACGGCTAAAAAACTTTATCTGGCAATTGTTGAAACGGGCGCGACTTCTATACAAGCAAGTTGCGTTTCTATTGAGGCATGTGCTTGAGCATGGCATTTCGATAGGCGACGTCAAACGATTTTTAATAAAGGTGCGTCATCGTTACAAGCAAGTTACGCTTAAATCTAAACGTGTGCTGGATCATGGCGTATCGATAGAGGACGCCAAATTGCCGCTGCCTGAAACCTTGCCCGGCGGACGTCCTTGGCCAAAGATTTCGGTTGTGACGCCATCCTTCAATCAGGGATGCTACATCGCGGAGACCATAGAATCGGTGCTTCATCAGGGCTACCCGAATGTCGAGCACATCATTATTGACGGCGGTTCGAGCGATGACACTATGCAGGTTGTCGAGCGTTATCGCTCACAGCTTTCCCATATTATTTCGGAGCCTGATCGTGGGCAAAGTGATGCCCTTAATAAAGGTTTTCGCCTGGCCACAGGCGATATCTTGTGCTGGCTGAATAGTGATGATCAGTTTGCACCTGGGGCGCTTGCTGCGGTGGCGATGGCCTTCGCCACCCATGAGGTGGACTTGATTTCAGGTATTTGTGAAATATACAAGGATGGTAAGCTTGTTCACCGTCATATGTCCGCTTGTGCGGATGGTCCCCTCCCTCTGGATGACCTCCTCGATTTGGATAATGGCTGGAACGCCGGTCAGTTTTTCTACCAACCCGAGGTGTTTTTTTCCCGTTCCTTGTGGGTGCGGGCGGGCGGTCATGTCCGTGAGGACTGCCACTACAGTATGGATTATGAGTTGTGGTGCAGCTTTGCGCATATAGGCGCCAAGTTGCATGTGATTGGTGCACCGCTGGCGCGCTTCAGGACGCATTCGGAGCAAAAGACCGCAGATCCTGCGAAGTTCAAAAAAGAGCTTGTTAGTGTACGTGATGGTTTTGTGGCGACGCATTCCATTCAAGTCCAGCCCAGCGTAAGGCCCTCCGTTCGGTTTGATCGCAATTTGCGCGTTGCAATGGTGAACGATGTCGGTATGCGCTTCGGTGCGGGCATTGCTCATGGGAGAATCGCCGCCGGGCTTGATATGGCGGGTCATAACGTGGAGTTATTTGATCTGGGCTCCCGTGTTGCTGCCGATGGCAAGGCAGATGAGGCGGGGCTGGTTTCGGATGTTGTCCGGTTTGATCCGGACGTCGTGATTTTCGGAAATCTTCATTCCGCGACGCGAGATTCTGTGAGTGTTGTTGAAGCTTTAAGTGCACGTTTTCCATCTTTTTGGATTACGCATGATTTTTGGTTGTTTACGGGGCGATGTGCCTATCCCGGGAAGTGCACGAACCATCTGACTGGTTGTGACACGAGTTGTCCAACAGCGCAGCATTACCCGGACCTTGTGCCAAAGAGAATTTCTGATGCATGGAAAAGGAAGCGGACGCTTCTTGGCGGTATCCACTTACCCTATATTTTGGCGAATTCTGTCTGGAGCGCAGACAGTGTTCGACATTCGCTGTCAGCAGTACGTGATGATGGCTTTTCTCGTGTTCAGCGAGTCCGTCTAGGGGCGCCAGAGCACTTGTTCAAACCCTTGCAAAAATCGGCGGCACGAAGCGCTTTGGGGATCAAGGCCAATGATTTTGTCATCGCGTTCAGTGTTTCCTCTTTGGCTGAGGAACGTAAGGGTGGGCATTATTTGGTTGAGGCGCTGCACAATTTTGCCTTCCCTAATGTGTCGGTGCTCCTGATTGGTAATCTGGATGTCCCTTTTGAGGCGGCGGGGGTAGAGATCGTGCCGCTGGGGTATGTCACTGAAACTTCGACATTGATAGCAGCCATGAGTGCGGCCGATGTGTATGTTGGCCCTAGCACGGAAGAGACGTTCGGTCAGGTTTTCATCGAGGCCGCGCTAATAGGCACCCCTTCAATCGGATTTGACCAGACGGGGATTCGCGATGCGATTGTGGAAGGTGTCACGGGTTTGCGTGTTCCACCTTCCGCGGAAGCGCTACGTGAGGCGATTCTGCGCCTCTACCATGATCGGGATCTTTGCGAGCGCCTTGGCTCGTGGGCGCGTATTTATGCGCGCAATGAATTTTCTCTTGAGTCTTCCTTCCATAGCTTGTTTGTAGCCTGGCGGTCGCTTGGAATGATCGATCAATGGGGTGTGCCCAATAAAATCGGCTTCGTAAGGTCATCTGCTTTTGTGGATGAAGCATTGCGTCCAACCACAATTTGGCGTCCAGTACATGGTATCTCGCCCACCGAGGGGCCTTATCCGCAATTCGGTTTGCCAACGACATTTCACTGGTGTCATGGCGATCAGTCTAGGATTTCCGTGAATTGCCCAAAAGAAGGTAAATATAGAGTAACGCTGACGTACTACTGCAACCTGTTTAGTTCAATTGAAGTAAAATTAGACGTTAATGGCCAACCCGCCACCTCAATTATTATTAAACGTACAAAACCCGGTAAGGTGGCGCAAGTCGGGTTTAGTATTGACGCGATAGCTGGTGCTAACTATTTAGATTTCTTTCCCAGCCGGTGGAGTTCTCCATCAAATAATGAGCCAAGAGCGCTAACTTTTATGTTGCAAAACGTAGAAGTTACAACTGTTTGATACGACGGATTTTGGTTTGTTAAAAGAAATTATTGAATTATGTTAAAGAAAGCGTTTGCCACTAGCATAATCGGCCAGGACGGCGCCTACCTCGCGCCGAGCGCGACGAGTTGGTAAAGAAGCGCGGCTACAAGGCCATTTATTATCACGAGTAAAAGCTCGGCATATGGCAGAACCCTTAGTGACGATAGCCGTTCCCTCGTTCAACCAGGGACGCTTCCTGGACGATGCGCTGGCTTCGATCTTTCAGCAGGACATCCCGCTCGAGGTGTTTGTGCTGGATGGCGGGTCGTCGGACAACTCGCTCGACGTCATCCGCAAGTGGGCGCATCGGCTTGCGGGGTGGCGCAGCCATGCCGATGCTGGCCAGGCAGCCGCAATCAACGAAGGCATTGCGCAGGGCCGCGCACCCTATGTGTGCTGGCTCAACAGCGACGACTGGTTTTTGCCGGGTGGTCTGGCGAAACTCGTCTCCGAACTGGAGAAACATCCGGAAGCACCCGCCGTGTACGGCCGCTGCTGGGATGTGATTGAGAAATCCGGAAAACGCAAACCGGTCTGGGTGGAACCGTTCAACGAGGATCGCCTGGCTTTTCGCTGCATCATTTCGCAGCCCGCGACCCTGGTCCGGCGTTCCGCCTGGGAGGCGGTGGGCGGCCTGGACGAGACGCTGCACATGGCGATGGACTATGACTTGTGGTGGCATCTGTTCAAGTCGCTGGGCCCGCTATATTTTGTCGATGACTTCGTTGCGGTGAATCGCGAGCACGTTGACACCAAGACCCGAACCCAACGCCATCGGCATTACCGCGAGGCCATGGCGGTCGTCCGCAAATATCACGGGAGCGTGCCGCTGAAGTGGTGGCTGGCGCAGCCCTATTCAGTATGGTTCAGGTCAATCGCCGGTTATCTGCAACAGAACCGCCGGCAGGGCGGCTGAAGCCGCCGAAATCCATGGTGGAAGGTCTGAAAAATCAGGCAAAGGTGTCGAACACGGGCTTGTCTGTGCAAAAATCGCGAACCTGGGCTTTCACCGTTGTTTGTTGGTGTCGGCCAGCCCTGTAGGAGCGGCTTCAGCCGCGATGCGCCGCAAGGCGCAAAGGCAAGGTGGCGGCCAAGGCCGCGTCCCCTTTGCGGGCTACCGCCCGCATCGCGGCTGAACCCCCTCCCACAGATGACGCAAGCGGCTCGGTTTTTGTGGGAGCGGCTTTAGCCGCGATCGGCAGGTCATCGGGGCTAAAGCCCCTCCCACGGATGCCGCATGCGGGATGCCGCAGTGTAGGGGTTTCATCGGAGGGGGCAGGACATAACCCCGGATTGTTCATCAGGGCGAGATGCTTTGGGTAGGGTGCACTCCGTGCACCTTCGGGCTTCAATCGGTGTATGGAGTGCACCCTACGCGCCATAACTAATGAACAATCTGAGCCAAAATGATGGAGGATCCGCGCGCGTTGTTGTACGTTTTTCGGATGCAGGGATAGACATGAATATTAATGAGAAAACGCCCCAATTTGCCTGGCTGGCTGTGGTCCTGCTTGCGCTCTCGGCAATCTACCTGCCAGGGTTAAACAACCCCCTGATTTTCGATGACGGCGCGCTCACCGATGGCCGGATTTTCGGGGTGTACGGTTCGTTGTTTCGGGGGGAGCCGCGTGCGCTGTCCTATGGCAGTTTTGTCTGGGCTCAGGCTGTTTTTGGCGATAACTGGGCCATCCAGCGGGCATTCAACCTGCTGATCCACCTCGGTGTGGTGCTGGCGCTGTGGGCGTTTTATCGGGAAATCCTCAAGTCCATCGCGCCACCGGATGACGAGCCGTCCGGCGTGGCGTACCACCAGTCTTCCGCGCTCGGCCTGGCGGTCGGTTTCTTTGCGCTGAATCCGGTCGCGGTGTATGCGGTGGCCTATCTGATCCAGCGCTCCATTTTGATGGCGACCTTGTTCGTCGTGCTGGGACTGTGGCAGTTCGCGCGCGGCCTGCAACGCGGGAGCAAGCTGTCGTTCGTGGCGGCGCTGGCCTGTTACGTCCTCGCGGTGATGTCCAAGGAGCACGCCATCATGGCGCCGCTTGCGGCACTCCCTGTGTACATTCTGGTGGCACGCCCGTCCCTGAAGAAGCTGGCGCTGATCGGCGGCGCCGGGGCTGTGCTGGTGGGTGTTGCCGCCGCAGTGCTGGCGCTGAGATACGGCGAGATCATCGGCAAGCCGTTCGACCCGTTTTCGAAGATCTACCTGACGCAGCTGGCGGCGCTGGGGCCGGACGTCGAGAAGAACGCCTTTCTGCTCAGCATCCTCAACCAGGCCTGGTTGTTCTTCAAATACAGCCTGCACTGGCTGGTGCCGTATACGGGATGGATGTCCATCGACATGCGCCCGCCTTTCCCGATCAGTCTGACGGTGTTTCCGCAGGTTCTCGGGGTGGTCGGCTACCTGGCCGTGCTGGCGGGCGGGTTCTTCCTGCTCATCCGTTATCGCGACTGGCGTGCCTTGCTGGGGATTTCGCTGCTGCTGCCGGCCCTGCTGTTCGTGACCGAATTCGCGACGGTCTGGGTGCAGGATCCATTCGTTTTGTACCGAGGCTATCTATGGGCCATCGGCATTCCCGGGCTGGTGTTTTTCCTGTTTCATGGGTTGTCCGGCCGCGTGCTGGGAGTGATCGGGGCGGTGCTGGCCGCGTTGTTCGTCTGGCAGGCGCTGGATAGGGTGCATTCGATGTCCAGCCCGATCCGTGTCTGGAGCGATGCGATCGCCAAGCTCCCGGATGACCCCAGGGCGGTCGGACGCTGGTTTCCCTATCTCAACCGGGGCGATAAACAGCTCGACCAGGGGAACTTGAGGGGAGCGTTCGAGGATTTCCGGATTTCCTCCACGCTGGGTGACAAGGGGATGGGCATGTTCAACATGGGCTCGCTGCTCCTCGAAGCCGGCCGCCATGCTGAAGCCCTGCAGGCATACGATAAAGCGCAGCAACAGGGGTACGACTTCCCCGGACTCAGGTACCAGCGTGGCATCGCGCTGCATGTGCTCGGGCGCCGGGCGGAGGCGCACCGCGAATTCGAGCTTGCGCTGACGGAAACCCCGGTCCTGCCCCGGCGCGAGGAGGTGCTGGCGCTGAAGGGACGGGTGGCGCTGGAAATGGGGCGGGTGGACGATGCGATGGCCGACCTGGAAGCGGCCCTGAAACTGGATCCGCGGCACCAGAAGGCGCGCGTCGATCTCGGCATGGCCTTGGTGATCCAGCGCGATTACGCGCGTGCGCGCACCCTCTTCGGCAAGCTGATCGAGGAGTCGCCGGACGGGCCGGCCTACTATGGTCGCGCACTCGCCCATCATGGATTGAACAACAAGACGGAGGCGCTGGCCGACATCGAGAACGCCATCCGCCTGACGCCGGACAATCCCATGCTGGCGGAATGGCGCAACCGCATCAAGGCCATGCCCTAGATGCGCATCCTCCACATCGGCAAGTTCTTCCCGCCCGTCCCCGGCGGGATGGAACGCTATCTGGGCGATCTCGTGCGCGCGCAACAGTCGGCCGGCGACGCGCCAGCGGTGCTGTGCCATGCGGATGCGCAGGCTGGGACCCGGCACGATCCGCCCTGGCTGATGCGCTGTCCGGTCTGGTTCAGCCTGTTGTTCGCGCCGATCAGCCCGGCTTTCCCGCTCTGGCTGGCGCGCGCGATTCGCCGCCACGAGCCCGAGGTGCTGCACATGCACCTGCCGAATCCCAGTGCGTTCGCCGCGTTGGCGCTCCCCTCGGCGCGGCGCCTGCCGTGGATCGTGCACTGGCACGCCGATGTCGAGACCGGCCGGTTTCCCTGGTCGATGCGGCTGGTGTACCCGTTTTACCAACTATTCGAGCGCGCCATGCTGGAACGCGCCGAGGCCATTGTCGTCACCTCCGCGCCTTATCTGGAAGCCAGCCGGCCGCTGCAGCCGTGGCGTCAAAAAACCCAGGTGATTCCCCTCGGCGTCGATCCGGACCGCCTGCCCGAAGTACGGGCGGAGGGAACCGGCGGGAGCTGGCGGGGGGATGGCATGCGCGTGCTGACGATCGGCCGGCTCACCTACTACAAGGGCTTCGACACCCTGATCCGGGCGGCGGCGGATGTGCCGGGGGTCGAACTGGTCATCGTCGGCGAGGGCGAGGAGCGGCCGCGCCTGGAGCGCCTGCTCGACGGGCTAGGCCGGCCCGCGCATATCCGCCTGCTCGGCCAGGCCGACGATGCGGCCTGCCAGCGCCTGCTGGCTTCCTGCGATGTGTTCTGCCTGCCCTCGCGCGAGCGCACCGAGGCGTTCGGCATCGTCCTCATGGAAGCCATGCGCTATGGCAAGCCCATTATCGCCAGCCGCCTGGCCGGCAGCGGGATTACCTGGGTGGCGCGGGAAAACGACAACGCTGTCCTGGTGCCGCCCGACGATGCGCCCGCGCTTGCCGCGGCGCTCGACAGCTTGCGGCAGGATGCCGGCCTGCGCGCCCGCCTTGGCGCAAGCGGCCGGCAGCGTTTTCTCGCCGAATTCGACATCGCCGCGTCCGCGCGCAGGCTGCGCCGGCTGTACGCCCGGATCGACCCGGAACAGGACCGCCCGGTGGCCGAAACGATCCGGCGCGACCGGCTTCTGGTCGTCATCCCCGCGCTCAACGAGGCCGCCAGCATCGCCGACGTGGTCCATCGCGTGCTCGCGCTCGGCGACATCGACGTCCTGGTGGTCGACGACGGCAGTCACGATGAGACCGCCCGACTGGCGGCCGCGGCCGGCGCCATCGTGCTGCAAGCGCCGTTGCGGCAAGGCGCCTGGGGCGCCATGCAGACCGGTATCCGCCATGCCATGCGCGAGGGCTATTCGGGCGTGGTGACGATGGACGCGGATGGCCAGCACGAACCCGCCGAGCTTGCCCGCCTGCTGCAAGCCGCCGAAGCGGGCGCCGATGTGGTCATCGGCGCCTGTCCGGCGCGCGGCAGTTTCATGCGGCGTCAGGCCTGGCGCTACTTTCGTTTTCTGACCGGGTTCGCCTTTGAGGATCTGACTTCCGGTTTCCGCTTCTACAACGCCAAAGCCTGTTATCTTCTGGCGCGAGAGGAAGCGACCTTGCTCGATTACCAGGACATCGGCGTGTTGCTGCTGTTGCATCGCGCCGGCCTGCGCGTGCAGGAAGTGCCGGTGTCGATGAATCCGCGACAATTTGGCGCATCGAGGATTTTCTACTCCTGGTGGAGCGTTGCCGGCTACATGGCGGAAACCACCCTGTTGTGCCTGGCGCGCTGGAACACGAAACCCCGCAAAATATGATGGAATATCACTTGCTTGTTACCGTGCTTGGCATCGGCCTCGCGCTGACCATACTCACGCTGATTCGGCGCGACCACATCCATTTGCGGCAAGGGCTGTTCTGGACCGTCGTCGCCGTTGCCTCGCTGGTTTTCGGTATATGGCCCGGCCTGATCGACTCCCTGAGCCAGGCAGTGGGCATCGCCTACTCGCCGGCACTGCTTTTCCTGGTCGCGATCGTCGTGCTGATCCTGCGCGCGCTGTTCACCGACATCGCACTCACCCAGCTCAAGCGCGACATGCGCCGCCTCAACCAGCGCATCGCCCTGTCCGAGTCGCGGGATGAATCGGGCAAGGATACAAGCCTGTAAATGTTAGCCGCCGTGGCCTGCATCCTCGTCATCATTGCGGGCTGACTACCCAGGCTTGGTCAGAATGTACCCCAACAGAGCTTGAAACTATTGCAGTTTTTCCCGGCCATAGGGGTGTGTTTTGCTTTACGGGCAGCAGTCAAGATTCGGCTCAGGCCACATCCGAAGATTCATGTTCGATTCAGAATTGACGCAGGGTTTGCCGGGCATCCCGGAAATTATTGAAGTATTTGCAACCAGAAGGAGTCACGCCCATGAACGCACTTCGTAGAAACGTACTGAAAGGCGCCGCAGGCGCGGGCGCCGTGGCGATTGCCGTGGCCGCCGGAGTGCTGAAGCCGACCCAGGCGATGGCCGCCTGGAACAAGGCCGCTTTCGATGCCAAAAACGTCGGGGCCGCCCTCAAGGGCATCGGCGTGACCGACCCGGCAGACAGCAAGGACATCACCATCAAGGCGCCGGACATCGCCGAAAACGGCGCCGTGGTGCCGGTGGAAGTGACCAGCGGCATCGCCGGCACCACCAGCATCGCCATCCTGGCCGAGAAGAACGCCTCGCCGCTGGTAAGCAACTTCAACCTGTCGGGCGGCGCCCAGGGCTTCATTTCAACCCGCATCAAGATGGGCCAGACTTCGCTCGTCCGCGCCGTGGTCAAGGCAGGCGGCAAGTCCTACACCGCGGCCAAGGAAGTCAAAGTCACCATCGGCGGCTGCGGCGGCTGATCGCGCCTCATCCCCATCATTCATATTCAGGAAAGGAAAGCCAAATGGCTGAACCCATGCGTATCCGTGCCACCATGGCAGGCGACGTCGCCGACGTCAAAGTACTGATGAACCACCCGATGGAAACCGGCCTGCGCAAAGACGCCAAGACCGGCCAGATGGTGCCCGCCCACTTCATCACCGAAGTGATCGCAACCATCAACGGCACCCCGGTGCTGGCCGCCGAAATGAGCGGCGGCATCTCCAAGAATCCCTACCTTGGTTTCAAGGTCAAGGGTCCCAAGGCCGGTGATAAGGTCGCCGTCAGCTGGGCCGACAACAAGGGCGACAAGAACAGCGTCGAGGCCACCATCGGCTAGCTGCCCGTCGGACTGGCAGGCGATCCCCTTCAAGCCCGGTTCGCAACACTAGCCCTTGGCTTTCCTGCCGGGGCCAACCGTCGGCGTAAATCCCGCCACCCGGCATAGCATCCCTTCGCTTTTCTTGCCGTTGAGATAGCGCGTCGAGTGGCACATGATGATGTCCCCGCTCTTCGACAGTTCCGCCAGATAAAGACGCACGTCCGCCAGCGGAATTCGCGTCGCCGCGGCGATCTCGGTGTCGAGCTGTTCGCCCTGTTCTTTCAGAAATTTCAGTATTTTTTGCGCGTCTGTTTTCTGCACTCTGGAACTCCTTGTTCTTGGTAGTGGCGCGGCCTTCGCGGCCAGTTCCCTCGGGCCGGCGAAGTTGGCGAGAGGATACCAGCTGGCCTGGGCCGACGGTACGCCGCAGCTTTACATCCGGATTGTTCATTAGGGCGAGATGCTTTGCGTAGGGTGCACTACGTGCACCTTCGGGCGTCAATCGGTGCACAGAGTGCACCCTACGCGCCATAAATTGCCTACTGAACAGTCTGGGTTAAATAAGCCTTGATGGTACATGTTATTTTGATGTTAATCTAATTAACATCTTGCGCACATGGCTGCACCGTTAAGGCCTCTTATGGAAAATCGTACCGCCAGAATCACGCTTCTGATCGACCCGAAAAAAAAACAGCTGTTCGAGGAGATCTGCGCCGAGCAGGACCTCACCTCGTCACAGGTGGTCCGCAGGTTGATTCACCAATACATCATCGAACACGCAGGATCGCGCGATCTACCCGAATGGCTGAGTGGGCCTGCCGCCAAGTCTGGAAAAACGCCGCAGTGAATTTCGCAAGGCGCGCAACAACGAAATTCAGCGGAACCGCGCCAGTAAACCCATGACGCCCAACAGCCGCAAAATCCGTTTTTTCCGGCGACACATTCCGGCGTTCGACTGCGAACCCGGCTGTCACGACTGCTGCGGGCCGGTGACCGCATCGGGCGAGGAGATGGCGAGGCTCCCCGTCAAAAGCGACGCGGAGCATGCGGCGGCACTCGACGAACTAAGCTGCCCGCACCTCGGTGAGCAGGGTTGCCGGGCCTACGTCGAGCGCCCGCTGATTTGCCGCCTGTTCGGAACGACGCCACGGCTCGCCTGCCCGAATGGCAAGCGCCCCGAAATCATGATCGACCCGCGCATCGAGCAGCGGATGTACCGCTATTTTGCGGAGACGCGCCACGTGCTGGTCTGAGCGGCGGATTGATCCGTGAAACCTGCCGCGCCGCGCCGGATCATACGCCCAGGACCAGAGCCAGGCCGCCGACGGCGATGCCGGCTCCCGCCGCCTGCATCGCGCGGCGGCCGATCAGGCGGCCGGCGATTCCCACGCCATGCAGGCAAACCGTGGCCAGCATGAAACCCATGGCATAGCGCGCAGGCGACGCGGCCAGCGGCATTTCAAGTCCGTGGGCGTAGCCGTGGACGAGCGCGAACGCCGCGGCGATGACCATGCCGGCCGTCACCGCCCAGCGGCGCTGCGTGGCGATCAAGAGGCCCAGCACCAGCACCGACAGCGCGAGGGCGGTTTCGACATGCGGCAGCACCCCACCCGACCAGGCCAGCATGCCGCCCAGCCCCATCGCCGCGACAAAGGCCGCGGGCACCGCCCACAGCGCCCGCCCGCCCTGCTGCGCGGCCCACAGGCCGACCGCGATCATGGCGAGCAGGTGATCCAGCCCCAGCAGAGGGTGCGCCAGGCCGCCGGCGAAACCGGTTGCCGTGTGCTCGCCCGTGTGCGCGGATGCCGTGCCGGCGAGCAGGCAGAGAACGGCCAGGGCAAGCGTGCGTGAAGGGTTCGTCGGTTTCATGGTGTGTTCTCCGCTATCCAAAAATTCCAGGCAATTATCCGGTAGGGTGCACTCCGTGCACCGGAATGTTGAAGGTGCACGGAGTGCACCCTACGCATCTATAAAATCCAGGTCAATAAACCGGAATTGTTCATTGTCGGGGCGCGAGATGCCCTGTGTAGGGTGCACTCCGTGCACCGGAACGTTGAAGGTGCACGGAGTGCACCCTACGCATCGTAAACCGTCCATGTTTCAGCCTACTTGATTTTCACCTGCACCAGTTCCTCGCCGTCCGGGTCGGTGACGTGCACCGCGCAGGCGATGCACGGATCGAAGGAATGGATGGTGCGCAGGATCTCGATCGGCTGCTTCGGGTCGTGCAGGACGTGGTTGTCCTGCAACGCCGCCTCGTAGGCGCCCGGCTGGCCCAGGGTGTCGCGCGGGCCGGCGTTCCAGGTGCTGGGCACCACCGCCTGGTAGTTGCTGATTCTGCCGTCGTCGATGACGATCCAGTGGGACAGGCCTCCGCGCGGCGCCTCCGTCAGGCCGACGCCCTGCATGTGCCTGGGCCAGGTGGACGGATCCCAGTAGCGGTCGTTGAAGGTGCGCACGTCGCCGGCTTTGATGTTGGCCATCAGCTGGTCGAACCAGCCCTGCATGGCGTCGGCGATGATCTTCGATTCCAGCGCGCGCGCGGCGGTGCGGCCAAGGGTGGAGAACAGCGCGGCGACCGGCAGGCCGAGCGTCTTCAGCGAGGCGTCCACCAGTTCCCTGGCCTGGGCATTGCCGCCGGCATACAGCATCAGCACGCGGGCGAGCGGGCCGACTTCCATCGGGCGGCCCTGCCAGCGCGGCGACTTCATCCAGGAGTATTTTTTCTCCACGTCCAGATGCTGGTAGGGCGGTTTCGGCCCGGTGTAGTTGAGTTCGGTCTCGCCCCTGAACGGATGCAGGCCGCCTTCGTCGCCCTGGCTGTACTTGTACCAGGCGTGGCTGACGAATTCCTGGATTTCGTTGTCGGCATCAAGATCGATAGGGTGAATCTTGGTCAAATCGCGGTTGAGGATGACGCCGCGCGGGATGAGGTAAGAGCTGGTGTCCCAGAAGCCTTTCGAGGGCAGGTCGCCGAACGACAGGAAGTTGCCCAGCCCTTCGCCGCGTCCCGCCCAGTCCTTGTAGAAACCGGCAATCGCCAGGGTGTCCGGCAGATAGACCTGATCGACGAACTCGCGCATTTGCCGGATGACATTCTGCACCGTCTGCAGCCCCACCAGGTTGAGCGCGGTGGCGTCCTGGCCGCCGCGATAGTGCGGCCCCTTGCCCCGGCCGGCGCCGGTCTGTGCCGATATGGCCGAAGGCACGCCGCCCACCACCAGGTTGGGGTGCGGGTTCTTGCCGCCGAAGATGGCGTGCAGCTTGACCACGTCGCGCTGCCAGGCGAGCGCATCGAGATAATGTGCCAGCGCCATCAGGTTGGCTTCCGGCGGCAGCTTGTAGGCGGGATGACCCCAGTAGGCGTTGGCGAAAATGCCGAGCTGGCCCTGCTCGACGAAAGTCTTCACCTTCTTCTGCACGTCGGCGAAGTAGCCGGGCGACGACCTGGGGTAGCCGGACAGGCTCTGCGCCAGCGCCGAGGTGGCCTTGGGGTCGGCCTTCAGCGCCGACAGCACGTCGACCCAGTCGAGCGCGTGCAGGTGGTAGAAATGCATGACGTGGTCGTGCACATGCTGCGCCGCGATCATCAGGTTGCGGATCAGTTCGGCGTTGGGCGGAATGCTGTAGCCGGGAATGGCGCGATGCAGGGCGTCCTCCACCGCACGCACCGAGGCGATGCCATGCACCAGGGTGCAGACGCCGCAGATGCGCTGGGCGAAGGCCCAGGCGTCGCGCGGGTCGCGCCCGCGCAGGATGATCTCGATGCCGCGCACCATGGTGCCGGCGGAATAGGCTTTGGTGATCCTGCCGTCGGCGTCGGTTTCGGCCTCGATGCGCAGGTGCCCCTCGATGCGGGTGATGGGGTCGACGACGATGCGTTGTGCGGTGGCCATGCGTTCAATCCTTTAGAGTCTGTTGATACTAATTCCACATCTGCGGCGGGCCGATTCGGGATGCAGCCCGCGAAGCGGGACGCGCCGCTGTGTGAACACAGCAAGCGGCCTGCGACAAAGGGATGGGCCCGAATCGGCCGGCCCCTCCGGGTTGCCACGAGAAAGCGCGTCTGCTGCGTTGCGTTGCTTGGCAAGGGAAGTCCCTTGCCTGCGCACCACGCCTTGCATCCATCGCTTTCTCATGGCAACGCAGACGCGGAATTAACATCAACAGGCTCTAAGTGTTCTGCCAGCAGCTCGGTCAGGCCGAGCAGCTTGGTGTTCATCTCGTAATGGTCGAGACCTTCCTCCATCACGATGCGGCAGTTGGCGCAGAACGTGACCATGGTGCCGACCCCCGCCTCCTCGATCTGCCGTTTCTTGATCTGGAAAACCCTGGCGCGCAGCGCTTCGGCCTCTTCGGTATGGATCGCCGACGCACCGCCGCCGCCGCCGCAGCACCAGTTCCATTTCTGCTGGTCGGCGATCGGGATGTAGTTCTCCGCCACCTGGCGGATCAGCGCCTCGGGCGCCTGCAGCACGCCGCCGCGACGAACGATCTGGCAGGGGTCGTGCAGGATGAGCGGATCCTTGAACGTGTCCTTCATTTTCAGCACGCCCTTCTGGCGCAGCTCGTCGAGCAGCTCCAGCACATGCACGACCTCGAAGGTGAACGGACGGCCGATCAGGTTGGGCCCTTCCCAGCGGATCGCCATGTAGGCGTGGCCGCACTCGGGCGACAGCACGTACTTCACCTTCAGCCGCTCGGCGGCATCGACGATGCGCGAGACGATCACTTTCGCCAGGTCCGAGCTGCCGATCTGGATACCGGCGTTGGTCGCCTCGAAGGCGTCCGACGCGACGGTGAAACTGATCCCCGCCTTGTTGAATATCCTGGCCAGCGCCTCGATGTACTCTGAATAGTTGACGATCTCCATCGACGACAGCAGCACCAGGTAGTCGGCGCCTTCCTGGTCGACCGGGATCGTCACTCCCGTCGCTTCTCCGGCCTTCCTCAGCACATTGGCAACGGCCGGCCACTTCAGGCCCATCGGTCCGCCGATTTCCACCGTGCGTTTGGTGGCGCTGCGGATGCCGTCGGGCACGTGGCCGGATACCGCCATGCCCTCGCGGAATCTGCGGATCATGTAGACGATGTCGTTGCCCACCGGGCAGACCAGGGAGCAGCGCCCGCACAGGGTGCAGCTGTCGTAGACCAGTTCCTGCCACTGGTCGAGTTCGTCGTCGTTGATCGGTTTGGACAGGCCGACCAGCTTCTTCAGCCGCCCGAGCAGCGTGAATTCCTGCTCGTAGACGCGGCGCAGCGGCTCCACCTTGTGGATTGGCGTGTACTTGGGGTCGCCGGTTTCCGTATAGAACAGGCAGGCCTCGGCGCACAGGCCGCAGTGCACGCAGCTTTCGAAATAACTGGCGATGGGCGCGTCGATGACCCCCTTGAGGGTCTGGGCGACTTTGTCCAGCGAGGCGCTCATACCGGTACCCCCTTGCGCGCGTTCGCACTGCCGTTGTACCAGCGCGAGCCGAACAGGGTGAAGACGTGGAACAGCTTGGTGAAGGGCAGTACGATGAGCAGGATTTCCACCGAGAGGATGTGAAGCGCCAGCATCGTGGTGTAGGGCAGCAGCAGATGCTGCACCGCCAGCCAGCCGGTCAGCACCGGCAGGAAGGTCGCCGCCCAGGCGAACCAGTCCTCGAAGGTGGAAAGAAAGCGCTTGGCCGGCTTGTTGATGCGGTCGACCAGCATCGCCAGCATCGCCGCCATCGTCATCACCGTTGCCACGCCGATGAACTGTGCAGGCAGCCCGGGCCACGACAGGCCGGTGAGACTGGCGATCAGCATGATGTGCGGTGCGCCGAGGAACACGATGACCGCCAGCCCGATGTGGAAGATATAGCCGCCGATGTAGCTCACCGGCGCACGCTTCAGCATGCCGTGCGGCGGCAGCGAGCGGCGGAATACGGTATGCAGGCCGGAGGCGCCGGCAGCGCGGCGCGGTGCGGCGAGATCCTTCCTGCGGCCCAGCGTATAGATCTCGAACAGGCGCCACACCGCGCCCAGCAGGAAGATGCCGACGGCGATGTCGAGGCCGGGGCCGCGCACCCAGGTCAGAAATTGCAGTTCGTTCATGCTTATTTCTCCAGGTCGGCCACGGTGATCGGTTGACGCGCCTTCCTGGCGGCATTTTTTTTGGCACGGTTGGCGAAGCCGGCCGCCGCCCCCGCAGTTGCGCCGATCACGGGGGCGGCAACGACGGAGGTGGGCGGGTGGGCCGGCACCGACAGCGCCTTGTAGAAATCGCCGGCGTCCCAGAAGTCGGGCTCGGAGCAGCCGAGGCAGCCGTGCCCGGATTCCACCGGCCACGAAGTGCCGCCGTTCCACTTCGCGGTGGCGCAGGCGTTGTGGGTCACCGGCCCCTTGCAGCCGAGCTCGAACAGGCACCAGCCCCGGCGCGCGCCCTTGTCGTCGAAGGTCTTGGCGAACTTGCCCTGGTCGTAGAACGGGCGGCGGTAGCAGCGGTCGTGGATGGTTTCGCCGAAGAAGGCGCGGGGCCGTCCCTTGTCATCGAGATCCGGCAGGCTGCCGAAGGTGAGGTAATGCGCCAGCACCCCGGTCATCACCACCGGAACCGGCGGGCAGCCGGGAATGTTGACGATGGGCTTGTCCTTGACGATGTCGGACACCGACACCGCACCGGTCGGGTTCGGCCTGGCTTTCGGGATGCCGCCGTAGGCTGCGCAGGTGCCCACAGCAATGATGGCCGCCGCACCCTGCGCCGCTTCTTTCAGGATTTCCAGGTTGGAACGGCCGCCGATGCAGGAGTAGGCGCCGTCCTGTCCAAGCGGTATCGAGCCGTCGACGATCAGCAGGTACTTGCCGTGGTTCGCCTTCATCGCGGCATGCAGGGCTTCCTCGGCCTGGTGGCCGGCGGCGGCCATCAGGGTCTCCTGGTAGTCGAGCGAGATCATGTCGAAGATCATGCCCTCCAGCGTCGGCGAGTGCGAGCGCGTGATCGACTCGGTGCAGCCGGTGCATTCCTGGAACGGCAGCCAGATCACCGACGGCCGTCGCGCCGCCGCCATCGCCTCCGCCATGGCAAGCCCGGCCGCGGGCGGCAAGGCCATCATCGAGGCCAGCGTCGCGCAGTACTTGAGGAAGGTGCGGCGGCTGACGCCCTGCCGCACGAGTGTATCGATCAACGGACCCTGCATGATGCTCGCCTCCCGAGTAAAACAGCACAGCCTTGAAACTTCCGCCTTGAATGAATATGGCGCTCAATCCACCTTAGAGGTCGGATATCAGTAACTCAAGCTGTTCCCGGCCGATCGTCACATCCTGCGGATGCGCCTTCACCAGTTCGGGCACGAACGCCACCTCGATGAACTGCGAGGCCACCGCGCCCTGCTCGTTGCGATGCGTCACCCACCAGACGCCGGCGCAGGCGGTCTCGTCCAGGGTCGATTCGCCGCCGGCCTGCAGGGTGACGGCAATCTCGCCGCTGCCGAGCTTTTCGCGCAGCCAGTCGAGGTCGGCGGGCGTCATCGGCAAGGCGGAAAGGTCGATGGCGGAAGGCTCGCCGGTCTCCAGCAGGTGGCGCACCTGCTCGGCCAGTTCGCGCAGCAGCGGCGGCGCATTGCCGGACAGGCCGGGTTCGCCCGGCAGCGCCGCACCGGTATGGCGCGAGACGACGTGGATGGGAATGGCGTCAAGCGTCATGCTGCCATTCCCGGATTTGTTCGACGATCGCCGCGCAGGCGGGAGGGATGGCCGCGGCAACCGCCGGGGTGGGGAATTCGCCCCAGTCGACGACATCGGGCCGGATCGCCAGCATCGCCCGTTTTTCCGGCCAGTGCCCGGCCAGTATGGCGATGGCGCGCAGGTCGGTCAGCCCCACTTCGTGCACCGTGGACTTGCGATTACCCATCAAAAATGCGTCCATCGCGTCCCCCTTCAGCAGCGCCCACTCGCCCGGTTCCGCCTTGATGTTGGCGGCATCGACGACGATCAGCGCATCGGCGTCCTCAATCGGCCCCGCCAGGGTGAACGACAGGGTGCCGCCATCGAGCAGGGTTACGTCGGGCCAATTCGCCAGTTCAGGCGCCAGTGCCTGCAGCACATGAATGCCTACGCCCTCGTCGGTGAGCAGGGTGTTGCCGATGCCGAGCACGAGCGTTTTCATGGCTTCAATCTAGCAGCACGGCAGTCGAATAACAACCGGGCAAATCACTCAAATATCTGATTATTCATTATTATTTTGTAACATTCCCGGCGCGGGCGCGGGGGTGGCAAATCACATATACTTATTTAAGTGTAGGTTCTGATTGCCGCTCATGTGCCTTGCCATTCCCATGCAGATCGAATCGATCGAAGGCTTCACCGCCCGCTGCCAGGCCAAGGGTGTGTGGCGTGACGTCAGCCTGTTCATGATGCAGGACGAGCTGCCCGCGGTCGGTGATTTCGTCATGGTGCACGTCGGCTATGCCATCCAGAAAATTGCTGAGGCCGAGGCCCGCACCACCTGGGAATTGCTCAACCAGATCCTGGAGGAAAGCGGTGCATGAACTGGCGGTCGCCCAGGCGCTGGTCGAACAGGTGGACGCCGTGATCGATCAGCATCATGCGAGCAGTGCCACCGCCATCCGCGTGCGCATCGGCCCGCTCGCCGGCGTGGTGCCCGAACTGCTGGCCACGGCTTTTCCGCTGGCAGCAGCCGGCAGCCGCATGGAACACGCCCAACTTGAATTCACCCACGCACCGATCCAGGTGCACTGCCAGACCTGCGGCGCCGAAACCGAAACCGCGATGAACCGCCTGCTCTGCGGCGCCTGCGGCGACTGGCACACGCAGGTCATTTCCGGCGACGAACTCCTGCTCGAAAGCGTCGAACTCGAAACCACCCCGCCCTAACCCCTATTTCCTAACGCCTAGTCCCTAGACATGTGTGATACCTGCGGCTGCAACCTCACCCCCGGCAACCAGCACCTCGCGTTCAAGCCCGTCGCCAAGGGCGCAACGGCGGTCTCCGTGCTGAAGGGCCTGTTGCAAAAGAACGACGACCAGGCCGCGCACAACCGCGAGCACTTCGACCGTCGCGGCATCCTCGCGATCAACCTGATGTCCTCGCCGGGTTCCGGCAAGACCGCGCTGCTCGAAGCCACGCTCGTCGCGCTGAAAAACGAATTCACCTGCGCCGTGATCGAGGGCGACCTCGAAACCGAGAACGACGCCGAGCGCATCCGTGCCAAGGGCGTGCAGGCGCACCAGATCGTCACCGGCACCGCCTGTCACCTCGACGCCCACCTGGTGCACGACGCGCTGCATCACATGACGCTCGACGGCGTCGATCTGCTGTTCATCGAGAACGTCGGCAACCTGGTGTGTCCGGCCAGCTTCGACCTCGGCCAGCACCTCAACGTCACCCTGCTCTCGGTCACCGAAGGCGACGACAAGCCGGCCAAATACCCGGTGATGTTCCGCGCCGCCGATACCATGCTGCTGACCAAGACCGACTTGCTGGCCGTGCTCGACGACTTCGATTGCGACAAGGCCGAAGCGCATCTGCGCAATCTCGCCAATCCGGCACCGGTGATGCGGCTGTCGGCGCGCAAGGAACTTGGCATGGAGGCCTGGTACGCCTGGCTGCGCGAACAGCTCGCCGCGCAGCGCGCGCGGGTCGCCACCGGCCAGTCGCGCCGCCCGGCGATCCAGTCGGACGGCATGAAATATCACCGCGTCAGCGCCTGATGATCGAGGCCCGCGCCTGGCTGGAAAAAATCCACGCCCTCGAATTCGACCGCACGGTCAAGATCATGAACGTGTGCGGCGGCCACGAGCGCTCGATTACCCATGCCGGCCTGCGCGGCGCACTGCCGAAATGGGTCGAACTGGTGCCCGGCCCCGGCTGCCCGGTGTGCGTGTGCCCGGAGGAAGACGTCTACCAGGCGATGCAGCTGGCGCTCAAGGATCGCGTGATCCTGGTCGCGTTCGGCGACATGCTGCGGGTACCGGTCAACGTGAAAAAAGGCGAGAACCGCACACTGGCCGAGGCGCAGGCCGCCGGGGCCGACGTGCGACCGATCGCCAGCCCGCTCGATGCGCGCAGGATCGCGCTGGAGAACCCGGACCGCCCGGTGGTGTTCTTTGCCGCGGGCTTCGAGACCACGACCGCGCCGACGGCGGCGATGCTGGCGGAAGGCATCCCGGATAATCTATCCATCCTGCTGTCCGGCCGCCTGACCTGGCCGGCGGTGGCGATGCTGCTCGATTCCGGAACGCCAGGCTTCGACGCGCTGGTCGCGCCCGGCCACGTCTCCACCGTAATGGGGCCGGAGGAATGGCGCTTCGTCGTCGAGCGCCACGACATTCCTGCCGCGGTCGCCGGCTTCGCGCCGGAGTCGCTGCTGGCGTCGTTCTATTCGGTGCTGCGCCAGCTGAAAAGCGGCGAGCGCTTCCTCGACAACTGCTACCGCGAAGTCGCGCATCCGGGCGGCAATTCCACCGCGCGCCGCCTGCTTGCCGGCACGCTGGATATCGTCGACGCCAACTGGCGCGGCATCGGCATCATCCCGAACTCGGGCTACGCGCTCAAACCTGCTTTTGCCCAACACGATGCGCGTCTGCTGTTTCCCGACCACAGCGATCCCGACCGCCGCCGCGCCGGCGAAATGCCGCCCGGCTGCGATTGCGCGCAGGTGGTGCTGGGCAAGATCTATCCCAACCAGTGCCGCATCTATGGCAAGGCCTGCACGCCCAGAAACCCGGTCGGCCCCTGCATGGTGTCGGACGAAGGCGCCTGCCGCATCTGGTGGGCGGGCGGCGTGCGCGTAGCCGTCGATGCCTGAGCACGTCGCTCAATTCATTACCATCGGCGGCCGGGTGCAGGGCGTCGGCTTCCGGCCCTTCGTCTACCGCCTCGCGCATCAGCACCAGATCACCGGCTGGGTGCGCAACGTCGACGGCGCGGTGGAAATCCACGCCGAAGGCCGGCCCGCGCAACTCCAGCGCTTCGGCCACGCGCTGCTCGCCGAGGCGCCGCCGCTGTCGGCACCCGGACCGCTCGCCGTCACGACCTGCGCGCCCGAACACGCACCGGGTTTTGCCATCCTCGACAGCCAGTCGGGCAGCGCTGCCGATATTCATTTACCAGCAGACGGCTTCGTCTGCGCCGACTGCCTGGCCGAACTGCACGACCCGGCCAACCGCCGCCACCGCTACCCCTTCATCAACTGCACCCAGTGCGGGCCGCGCTACACCCTGATCACCGCCTTGCCCTATGACCGCGCGAATACCGCCATGCGCGACTTCGCGCTGTGTCCGGACTGCCGGCGCGAATACGAAAACCCATTTGACCGCCGCTTCCACGCCGAGCCGATCGCCTGTCCGGTGTGCGGGCCGCACCTGCAATTTGTCTCGGGCGAAGACATCCACGACGGCGATGAAGCGGCGCTGGCCGCTTCCGTCGCCGCCTTGCGCAGCGGAAAGATCGTTGCGGTGAAGGGCGTCGGCGGCTACCACCTGTTGTGTGATGCCACCCACGACGAGGCTGTCGCCGCGCTGCGCGCGAGGAAGCCAAGGCCGGCCAAGCCGCTGGCCGTGATGATGCGCGACCTCGATGCCTTGCGCGCAGTGGTGCACACCACCCCCGAGCTGGACAGCTTCCTCGCATCCCCCGAACGCCCCATCGTGCTGCTGCCGAAGCGTGCCGATTCCAGGCTGTCCGAACATATCGCCCCCGGCCTCGCGGAAATCGGCTGCCTGCTGCCCTACTCGCCGCTGCACGACCTGCTGCTGAACGACTTCGGCGGGCCGCTGGTGGCCACCTCGGGCAACCTTTCCGGCGAGCCGGTGCTGACCGAAAATCGCGAAGCGCAGGCCCGCCTCGCCCACATTGCCGACGCCTTCCTGCACCACGACCGTTCTATCGTGCGCCCGGCCGACGATCCGGTGTATCGCGTCATCGCCGGCCTGCCGCGGCCGCTGCGCCTGGGACGCGGCCGCGCGCCGCTGGAACTGGAACTGCCCAAGCCGCTTGCCGAACCCGTGCTGGCGCTCGGCAGCCACATGAAGAACACGCTCTGCCTCGCCTGGGGCAGGCGCGCCGTCGTCTCGCCGCACATCGGCGAACTCGACACGCTGCGCAGCCTGGACACCCTGGCCCAGGTCGCCGCCGACCTGCAGCGGCTGTACCAGGTGCGGGCGACAAGATTGCTGGTCGACCGCCATCCCGGCTACGGCACCCGCCGCTACGCCCGCGACAGCGGTCTGCCTCTGTCCGAGGTCTGGCATCACCACGCCCACGCCTCGGCGCTGGCATGGGAATTCCCCGGTGTCGCCGAATGGATCGTGTTTGCGTGGGACGGCGTCGGCCTCGGCGAGGACCGGACCCTGTGGGGGGGCGAAGCCTTCACCGGCGCGCCCGGCCGCTGGCGGCGCGCCGCCTCGCTCAGGCCGTTCCGCCTGCCCGGCGGCGACAAGGCCGGGCGCGAACCATGGCGCGCCGCGGCGGCGCTGCTGTGGGAGTGCGGGCAAGCCGCGCCGTTTGCGCCGGAACCGCTGCAGCGGGCATGGGCGCAAGGCCTCAACAGTCCGGCCAGTTCGTCGGCCGGCCGCCTGTTCGATGCCGCCGCGTCGCTGTGCGGCGCGTGCACCCACGCCAGCTTCGAGGGCGAAGGCCCGATGCGGCTGGAGGCCATCGCATACGACTTCAAACGATTTTCAGCGCGTAGGGAATCGGAGTCCTTTCGGGCTGCGTCAGCCCGGGGCGAAGCCGTTTCGCTGCCGCTTGAGCGCGACCCGCTGGGCGTGTGGCGCACCGACTGGGCGCCGCTGTTGCCGATGCTCGCCGACGCCGCCCGCCCGACAGGCGAGCGCGCGGCCCGCTTCCATCTCAGCCTGGCGCAGGCGCTGGTCGACCAGGCGCAACGACTGCATGCGCAGACCGGCATCCGGTCGGTCGGCCTGACCGGCGGCGTGTTCCAGAACCGCCTGCTCGCCGAGGCCGCCATCGAGCGGCTCGAATCCGCCGGCTTCAAGGTTCACCTGCCGCAACGTGTCCCGGTCAACGATGCCGGGTTAAGCTTCGGCCAGATCATCGAATTCCTTCACGCCTGAAAAACTCATGGACGACACCCGCATCCTCCTCGCGCACGGCAACGGCGGCCGCCTCATGCGCGAACTCATTACCGACATCTTTGCCCGCCATCTCGGCAACCCGCTGCTCGATACCGACGCCGACGCCGTCACGCTGCCGCATGTGGATGGCGAGATCATGGTCACCACCGACGGCTTCACCGTTGAGCCGCTCGATTTTCCCGGCGGCGATATCGGCTCACTCGCCGTCCATGGCGTGGTCAACGACCTCGCGGTGGCCGGCGCCGATCCGCTCTACTTCACTTTGTCTGCGCTGATCGAGGAAGGCCTGGAAATCGCGAAGCTCGACCGCTACATCGCCAGCTTTGCGCGGGCGGCCCGGCGCAACCATGTCGCCGTGGTGGCCGGCGACACCAAGGTGGTGCGCCGCGGCGAGGGCAGCGGCCTGTACCTGACCGTCACCGGCATCGGCGTCCGGCGCGCCGGCGCCAATCTGGCGATGGCGCGCATCGCGCCGGGCGACGTGGTGCTGGTGTCCGGCCCGGTGGGCGATCATGGCATTGCGGTGATGCTGGCGCGCGAGCAGTTCGGCCTCTCCGGCGAGCTTCATTCTGACTCGGCTTCGGTGCTGCCGCTGACGCGCGCCATCCGTGACTTTCCCGATCTCAAGTTCATGCGCGATCCGACGCGAGGCGGGCTCGCCACCGTCGCCCACGAAATCGCACGCGCCAGCGGCCACAGCGTGGCGCTTGAGCAGAACGCGGTTCCGCTGCGTCCGGAAGTCGTGTCGGTGTGCGAAATGCTGGGTTACGACCCGTATTTCCTGGCATGCGAAGGCCGGGTTGTTGCCGTCGCCGATCCCTTCGCGGCCGGCGAAGTGCTCGCCCGCTGGCGTGCCCTGCCGGAAGGCCGCGACGCCTGCATCATCGGCCGCATCGAGGTGGGAGGCGGGCGGGTGATCCTGGAAACCGGCCTCGGCGGCCGTCGCGTGCTCGACGAACTGGAAGACGACCCGCTGCCGCGGATCTGCTAAAGGATGGTTGCTCCGGCTCCGGAAGCCTGTCCCGGGTTCAGAAGGGTAGCGTGCACTCCTGTGCACCTTCGGGCGTCCATCGGTGCACAGAGTGCACCCTACGCCCCCTAAATCATCGAATGAACAATCTGGTTCATTGGCTTTTCAGCCTAGTGGTTGGCGCGCATTGTCGATTTTTTGTTTTCGGCAAGGCGGAGTGAACCTATCGGTTCGATCTTCCGCCCATAATCCGGTATCCAATAAAGATCGGTTTTTTTCATGTGCCGCCTGACCATCCTCCTGATCGCCGCCCTGCTTTCTGCCTGTGCGACCCCGCCCCCGGCTCCGATGCCGCCTGTCCCGCCCCCGGTCGTGGCGCCCAAGCCGCCGCTCAGAATCGCGTTGGCGCTGGGCGGCGGCGCGGCGCGGGGCTTCGCTCACATAGGCGTGATCAAGGCGCTGGAGGCCCAGGGCATCGTGCCGGACATTGTGGTGGGCACCAGCGCGGGCTCCGTGGTGGGGGCGCTCTATGCCTCGGGCATGAGCGGCTTCGAACTGCAGAAGGTGGCCCTGCAAATGGAAGAAAGCATGGTTGTGGACTGGACCCTGCCCAACCGGGGCGTGCTGAAAGGCGAGGCCCTGCAGGATTTCATCAACCGGAGCGTGAAAAGCCTCACCATCCAGAAGATGCCCAGGCCCCTCGGCGTGGTCGCCACCGACCTGCAAAGCGGCGACCTGATGCTGTTTCGCCGGGGCGACACCGGCATGGCGGTGCGCGCCTCCAGCGCCGTGCCGGGGATGTTCCAGCCCGTCGAGATCAGCGGCCGCGACTACGTGGACGGCGGCCTCACCTCGCCGGTACCGGCCCAGTCCGCGCGTGCCATGGGGGCGGACTTCGTCATCGCCGTGGACATCTCCAGCGTGACCCGCCGGTACAAGCTCGCCGGCACCCTGGACGTGTTGCTGCAAACCTTCGCCATCATGGGCCACACCATCAGCCGCCACGAGCTGGAAGACGCGGACGTCGTGATCCGGCCGAAGACGGCAGCGGTGAGCAGCACCGATTTCGAGGGCCGTCACCTGGCCATCATGGAGGGCGAGAAGGCCGCCACCGCCATCATGCCGGAGCTGAAGGCCAGGCTCGCTAAGGCACGGGCGCGCTGAAGCGGGCGCAGGGAAAGCGATTGGCCGCGGATTTTCTATCGATTGATGTCTGAAGGTGCACGGAGTGCACCCTGCCTGGGAATCCTGGGCGAAGGTGCCGAGCCGATCAAAGCGCCGTGAAGAAGACCCCCGCCAAAGCGGGCAGCGTTATCCCGCTCAGGCCTGCCAGACCCCGTACCCCGCTTCCCGGAAATCGATTGCCAGTTCCACTTCCAGGCTGCGTGCGGCGTCATAGGGCAGCGGGTTATACAGTTCGTACAGATCGGGCAGCAGGCGCAGGCCGAATTGCTTGACGAAGCGGTTGGACTGGATCCCCGCCTTGTGTTTGTCGAAGCGCACGTCGGGATCCAGCCCCGTCATGCCGACATAAATGCACGGCTTGCCCGTGACGTAGCCGGGGTTGGATTTCCTGAAGCGGCCTTCGTACAGGACGTCTTTTGACAGCTCGATCACATAGACGTGATAGTGGTCCCGGCGTCCCATCGCACGCGGCCTTACACGCACGGGGCGCCGGCCTCACGGTAGGTGCGCTTGCCGTCGCGCTTGGCCGCGTAAAGCGCCGCGTCTGCCTTCTTCAGCAATTCGTCCAGCGTTTCGCCGCCGGCGCAGCACATGGCGATCCCCACCGACGCCCCGATGCGTGCGATTTTTCCTCCGGCAAGCGGGATGGGCTGGCTCAGGCTTTCCACCACGCGGCCGGCGACCTCGCGTGCCGCCGCCGCATCGTCGACCTGCCCCAGCACGATGACGAACTCGTCGCCGCCCAAACGGGCGATCACATCCGACTCGCGGAGAAACTGCTTCATGCGTTCCGCCGACGTCACCAGAACCGCGTCGCCGGCAGCATGCCCATACAGGTCGTTGACTGCCTTGAAGTCGTCCAGATCGATGGCCAGGACGGCCATCTGTTTCCCCGAGCGCTTCGCGCCGGCGATCAAATGCCTTTCGTTTTCGTTCAGGAACCGCCGATTGGCCAGGCCCGTCAGCGGGTCGTGAAGGCTGAGCTGGCGGATCGTCTGCTCGGCATCGATGCCTGCTCTGATCAGGCGGCCGGTTTCCCGGTACAGCCCGAGCAAGGCCAATCCCGTCCACAGTCCGGCCATCCCCAACAGCGCCGACGACAGGTTCTGGTCGTGGATTCGTGTCATTTCGCGCGTTTCCAGCTGGCGTATCTCCTCCCGCCCGGCCTCGATCAGAATGCGGTGGATCTCCTCGATGGCGGACTTGTCGAAGCCCGCAAGCTCCCGTTCCGGCGGCGCGACATCGGCGTCCGCCTCCGCGCGCTGCTGGAGCGCGCCAAATCCGGCCTCCAGCGCCGATTGCAGCGCCGGAAGGGGCGCCAGACGGGCAGCCTGGGCGCCGTCGGCACCGATCAAGGCGATCAGCCGCTCGGCACTGGGACACTGCGATGGGCGGCATATCAGCCCCGGGGCGAGATCGGCGGGATCGTGCGACTCGGCATATTGGCGGGCCGCGGTGTCCAGGTTGAGCAGGTAGGTCCGCAGCGCGTCGATGTACGCAATGACCTGCCGCGTGTGCGCCACCGAGCGAACGGCTTCTTCCGAGCGCTGGTACTGGTAGAGGATCATGGAAATCAGGACCATGATGATGAGGGCGAAGATCAGCGCGCTCTTGCGGAGCACCTGCCGGAAGCCGGCAAAGACGGATCCATCGATTTCCGTTTGCTTTTTTGGCGTGCCTGAATTCGTTTCGTGCGCGGCGTCGTTCATCGAGGCCTTCTTGCTCTGGGGCATGAATAAAAGAGAGGTGGTGGAAATGGCAGGAGAAGAAACTTCGGCAACGGTCTGAATACTAACTGGCATTTTCACCCGAGCAATGCATTGCCATGGCGCGTGGGCGCAGCGGGCGCATCAGTCGTACCTGCAGTCATCCAGATGCGCCCGCCATTGGGCGAGCAGGGTGGCCCGGGCCGCCGCGTTGCCACCGATCGCGGCCAGCAGTTCAGGGCCTGCCCGCAGCTCTACGCGCTGCCAGCCCGACCCCGTGGCGCATTCCACGATCACCGCCCACTGCCCCTCCCTGGGCTCGACGGCATAGAGGTGGGCGGAAAGCCGCATGCCTTCGAGGAGGGTGGCTACGGCAGCCGTGGCTTGTGCCAGGTCGGCTTCGCTGGGGTCTGCCATGGCTCAGTCGCCAAAGCGGTGTGGGTGCGCGTGCCCGCTGCAAAAGAAATGTTCCATGACCCCTCCACAAAACAATGGCTGGAAGTTCATCATAGTGCCTGGACGGGCGTGCCGCTTAACTTGATCCGGCTCAGGTTCGCGACCCGTGACACCGGCAGAACATTGCCGGTGTCTTCGGTGCTTCTAGCGCACCGTTTTATCCGCCTCCTTCGTGGAAATGCCGAGAGGCACGTAGGTTGGACACCAGCCGATGAGGCTGGTCACCAGGAACGCCACCGCGACGATACCCAGAATGATCGCTGCCGTCCCGGTGATCTGGCCGGTGAAATATAGGGCCGCAATGATCGCGACCACGACGAGGCGGATGATTTTGTCCGCCGTACCCATGTTCTTTTTCATCTTGCTTCTCCTGTTCCGATAATCGTTGGAGTCTTCAGCCTAGCCTAGAACATGTGCCGGACAAGCAACACCAGCCCCGTGATCACGGCAAGGCAGAGCATGCATGCCAGGATGAGCTTCACGTATTTGGGCATGGGCGTGTGGAGTTGTGAGATGGCCAGGTCGTTTGTTTATAGCCAAAGGAACGCGTGGCCATGGGCAATCATCGTTTCTGACTCTATATGTCGGAGCGTAATCGGCGGCCGGTGTGGTGACTGGGTAGTGGAACGTCTTGGCCCGAAAGCTTAGGCCGGGTCTCTGTCTGTTTTATCAGATGTGTCGTAAAAACACATCCGGTTAGAATCGGATTTTTTGGCTTTATACATGGCCTGATCCGCCGCTTCTAGCAGAGCGTCAGGAGAGGAGGCGTCCTGGGGATAGAGCGTGATCCCAATGCTGACGGAAATCTGGACAGACTGTTGCGCGATGTGGAAGGGCATCGCGAGTGCATCAATAATAGTCTGGGCCACACGTTCTACATCCTCGCGCTCTTTAGCGCCGGTGAGAATCACGGTAAATTCATCGCCGCCCAAACGGGCAACCGTATCGTCCTCCCGGACGCAATCAGTAAGGCGCTCTGCTACGTCAGACAGTAAACGGTCCCCCGCTTCATGGCCGAGCGAATCGTTGACTTCCTTGAAGCCATCCAGATCCATGAAAAGTATGGAAAGAGGTAGGCTACTGCGGTTTGCACGTTTGACCTCCTGTTCCAGGCGATCCAGGAAAAGACGTCGATTCGGCAGCCCGGTCAGAGGGTCATGGTGGGCGTTGTGCCATATTTTTTCTTCGGCGAGCGCCTGTTCGGTAATATCCCGGGAAATGCAGACAGTCGCTTCGGTGTTTCCATGCTCGTCCAGCACGGGTGCAAGCAGATACTCGAACCTTTCACCCTGGCCAGAAGCAAAAGCGTGGACGAACTTGCCTCGGTAGGTGGACTGGTCCGCAATCACCTTTTCAAGATTGCGCTGGAAGTCCGCGGCGAACGAAAACCCGAGGTCAAAGGTGGATTTTCCGATGATCGCGTCGAGCTCCAGAGCGAAAAGATCGCAGGTGGCCTTGTTTGCATAAATAAATATGCCTTCCAGATCCAGTACATAAATTGGATCAGGCGATGCGACCAGAATGGCGCCGAACAGCCGGGTTTCCATCTCTTTTACGGTCGCATACTGCTCCAGCGATTCGGCGACGGCCTGGTCAATCGCTTCATGGAACCTGGTGAGGTCTTCAATCTGTTGTCCGGTAATCGTTGGGTAAGCTTTCGTCCAGTGTGACACCACGCTCGCACGCAGAGCCCGAAACTCGGAAACTGTCTCAATGACGCTGAAGCCGCTGGTCTGTCGATCGCCACCGTGCACTTCTGCCGAAGACTCCTCCCCATCCTTCGGCTCACAGCCTTTCGATTTGGTGGCCTGTTCTGATTCACTCTGGTGTGAATCGAGGTCATCGGCAATCTCCAGTAGCATGTCCTTGGCGTGGTCGCGTAGCCCGGTCGTGTCCATCTCCTTGGCAGGAAGGATGGTTTTGGCAAACTCTTCCCAATCCTGAAGAATCGGCTCTATTTCTGCCCGAATAAAATCAGCGAGTCGCATATTCACCTGCATTGCTTTGGCCCACAATAAAAACAGAATGGATCAGTAGAGACGACCGCCTTACGCGACTTTTCATCACTGCTTCAGTCCACGGGCTCGCCTATAGAACTAACGAGGCCGCAGAAAAAGCCCCAAAAATATCAATCCGCCTTTCGCGCCGAGCTCCTTCTGCCACTTGTAAAGCCGGTTTCGCTGTATGCCCAACTCCATCGCCAGCTGTGTGGCAGGCTTCCCACCCACGGCCGACGAGTCTTCGTTCCCGCCCGTGTGGCGCAGGGTCACTTCTTCAGTTGCGGCTGATCGAGGTAACGGACGTCCTTCACCGACAGCGGAATGGGATTGATGTACTCGTAGCCCTTGCCCTGCCAGTAGGCGAGTTCCGGGAAGCCTGCCGGCACGACCGTGATGAACCCGTGCATGTCCTCGGCGCTGAACCCGGCAGCCTTCATCGCGTTGTTGCACATCTTGAACTCGACGCCGTCCTTTGCCAGTTCGGCCATCTTGTCGATGGCGCCCTGGTACTTCGAATAGTTCTCCTTGGCGAAGGCGCGCAGCTCGGGGCCGTGCGTCACCACCACCACCTTGCCCTTGGTGATTTTTTGCGTATTCCGGACGAAGTTGTACAGAATGTTCAACTGCTGCGGGTCTTCGTAATTCACGTCGAACACCACGTCCGTGACCGGCATCGCGTGCATGTCGACCTTGGCGGTTCCATAGGGCGCGAATTCCTCCGCATGCGCCACGAGCGAGGAGGGAATGGCAAAGGCCAGGGCCAGGCCCAGGGCCGCGATTTTGGGGGTGAATTTCACAGTTGTCTCTCCAGAGTATTGAATTGGTGCAAGGCCACGACTGACCTTGGGCGTGGGTAATCTCTCACGGTCATCCGCCAAAGGTAATAGTAGTTGTCGCTCCACGCTTGTACAGCAACACATGGCAACACATGGGGCCTGATGCATTCCACTGTACCGCCCACCCTTGAGGGCGTGACGGGAGAGGGCGGAGATGCCGAGGCCGGCGAGGATGGCCTGCTTGGTGGCTTCGTTGCTGCCCAGTTCCAGGCGCGGGTGGAGGGTGATGGCGCGTTCGGCGAAGCGCCGCTCAATGGCGTTGCGGGTGCCGGAGCCTTTTTCGCGCATCAGCCAGGGCTCTCTTGCCAGGCGTTCCAGGGTGATTTTTTCGTCCACCGACATGGTGTAGTGGTCAAGGATGCTGAAGATTTCGCGGGTGGCCCTCGCCAGTTCCTGGCCGTCGGCGGTGAGGCGGATTTTCTTGCCGACCTGCTCGATCAGCGGCGCGCCGATCATGTCGGCCAGTTTTTTCATCTGCATGGAGACGGTGGACTGGCTGAGAGTGATGCTGCGGATGCGTCTGGAATTGCCCATGGGGCTGTTTTTTTTAAGGCCGGTCGGCCTGTTTCCAGCCCATCATCCCGCATTATTAAATCATTCATAAAAGCAAATCATTACCATTGATAAACAGTATTGTTACTTATGGTTATTCGTCAATAGGATGTGTCATGCCCCGGGTGTGGGGTGCTCCTTGGAATAGCCAACTATGTTCAGTCTGTCCAACATGCTGATCCCGGCAATCCTGTTTTTTGCGCTGGGTTTTCTGGCGCAACTGGTGCGCTCGGATCTAAAATTCCCGCCTGATCTGGCGAAGACGCTTTCGATTTATCTGCTGGTCGGCATCGGGTTGCACGGCGGAATGGAGCTGGCCAAGATCAATCCCGCCGATGCCATCGGTGCGGTGGCCGCGGCACTGGGGCTGGGCTTCGGGCTGCCCATCGTCGCCTATTTCATTCTTTCGCTGGTTGTTCGCATCGACCGCCTCAATGCAGCCGCCATCGCGGCCCACTACGGCTCGGTCAGCGCTGGCACTTTCGTGACCGCGATCGCATTTCTCGATTCGCTGAAGGTTTCCTACGAAAGTCATCCGGTGATCATGCTGGCTATCATGGAGTCGCCGGCCATCATCATCGGGCTCGCGCTCGCGAACATGGCACGCAAGGGGGGTGGCGACGGCGACGGAAAGCGGGTCAGCCGGGAACTGGTGCATGACGCCTTCACCAACGGCAGTGTCGTGCTGCTGCTGGGCAGCATGCTGATCGGTGCAATTGCCCAGCCTGCCGGGCTGAACAAGATTATGCCTTTCTACGACACCATGTTCATGGGCGTGCTGTCCCTGTTCCTGCTCGACATGGGCATGGAGGCTGCGCGTCGCATCGGCGACTTCAAAAAGGTCGGTCCGTCGCTTCTGGTGTTCGGCATCGCCATGCCGTTGATCGGTGGGGTTATCGGCCTTGCCGTCGGCCACTGGCTGCTTGGATTCGGCGTGGGTGGCACCACGCTGGTCGCCGTGCTGGGGGCGAGTGCTTCCTACATTGCAGTGCCGCCGGCCATGCGCTTGGCGATTCCCGAGGCCAGCCCGGCGTTGTTTCTGACGTTGTCTCTCGGCGTTACCTTTCCCTTCAATATCATCGTGGGCATCCCGCTATACTTCAGCGCAGCCCAGTGGCTTGCACGCTAACCCAAGGAAATTTATGAAGCCGGTCAAACGTATCGAAATCGTCATCGAGGAGATCGAGCTCGCAAACGTCATCGGCGAACTCGATCGCATCGGTGTCGTCGGCTATACCGTTGTGCCGCGCGCCACCGGCCGGGGCGAGCGTGGGGTGCGTTATGAAACCGTGCAGGGGCTGGGAAACGTTCTGATGACCATTGCCTGCGACGCGTTTCAGGCCAGTCAGGTGATTGAAGCCATGCGCCCGATTCTTAAACGCTACGGAGGCATCTGCCTGGTGTCGGACGCGATGTGGGTGGTGCACGACTCATGACCGGGTGACGCGGCGGGCCGATCGGCTTGCCGGCCGCGGCTGGGGCAGCGTCACCACCCGGTTGGCCTCACTCAACACGAAATCGTGGAATGCCTGTGCTATGGGCGACATGCGCTTGCCGCTGCGATAGACCAGATACCACTCCTTCATGACCGGGAAACCTTCCACGCTGAGGATGGCGATGCGGTTGAGCGCCAGTTCGAATTCCAGCGTGTGCAGGGACACGATGCCCAGCCCAAGGCCGGCCATCACGGCGTGCTTGATCGCCTCGTTGCGGCTCATCTCCATCGAGGTCTTGAACTTGATGCTGCGTTCGCTGAAGAAGCGTTCCACGGCATTGCGCGTTCCCGAGCCGCGCTCGCGCAGGATGAAATTCTCGTCCGCCAGCTGACTGAGGGGGATGCGGCTCATCTGCGCCAGTGGGTGATCCGCTCGCGCAATGATGACCAGGGGGTTCTGCATAAAGGCCTGGGCGGTCAGTTCGATGTTGTCCGGCGGCGTACCCATGATGGCCATGTCAGGAATATTGTCCTGCAGTTGCCCCACCAGTTCCTCGCGATTGCTGATTTCGAGGTGCACCTGTGTGCCCGGGTGGTGCTTGATGAACTCCGCCAGAAGATAGGGCGCGAAGTACTTGCCGGTGCTTGTGACCGTCAGAGACAGCGTGCCGCGCTTGACCCCCTTCATGTCGTCCAGCACCGACTCGATGTCGCGGAACTGCTGCGCGATGGTGCGACTGAAGGCATACACCTCTTTGCCCGCTTCGGTCAGATAAATCTTCTTTCCCATCTGCTCGAAGAGCGGCATGCCCACTTCCTGCTCAAGCTGCTTGATCTGCGTTGATACCGCGGGCTGAGTCAGATGCATTTCCTCTGACGCACGCGTAAAGCTGGAGTTGCGCGCTACGGCTTCCAGCAATTTGAGCTGGCGAAACGTCACATTCATGGCTGATCTCCTTCTCTAGTCGTGGCTCTATGCATTCATGATGGTAAATGATAACAATAAAAATTATTCATTTTTAATTATGAATATTGCTCCGTATATTTCATCACAAGGCCGGATCAGAGGCTGCCCGACTTAACGATTAACAGCTGAAGCATGAGGAAAGTATCCATGAGCCAAGCGATGACAAGCACCCAAGAAAAGCGTCTGACCGGCAGTGAGGCTGCGATCGCCCGCCGTCAGGCACGTTCCCTGTATGGGAAAAAAGGCCTGGCAGGTAGCATCGCCCCTGCAAGCGCCAGCCATGCTCGCCTTGCCGCACGAGACGAGCAGGCCTCGCCTGCGCTGGCAACCACGCCGGCTCCCCGCGTGGCAACTCCGGAAGTTCGCGCGTGTGGCTGCCAGCCTGGTGAACCGGCTGAGACCCACGTTGAATATGCACGCCCGGCGTTGGCCCTGGAGCCGATCTCGGCTGCGCAACAACGCCGTATCGACCGGGCCTCGAAAGGGCGCGGCGACGCAGCGCCTTGCCGTCCCTGCGGCCGGGTGCCTGCGGAGCCGCCCAAGGTTGAATTCGGCACCACGCTGGCCGGCACCCCGGTGAGCGGCAACCAGATCGAGCGCACCGTGAGTGTGACGGGCAACGAATCCGGCAGTTGCCGCGCCATTACTGGTACCGAATACATCGGCACCGAACAGTTCAGCCAGTTTTGCAAGACAGTGCCGACGCCCTCGCCGGCCAAGGTGGGCGCCAGCAGCACCAGTCGCGGCGGCCGCGTGACGGGCACCGAAGTCGGCCGCAGCGGCAAGGTCACCGGCGACGAGACCGGCACCTGCAAGCGCGTGACCGGAACGGAATATCTCGCTGCCGAACAGGCGGGCGAATTCTGCGGCACGTCGCCCGAGCCGCATCCGGCAAAGTCCGGTTTCGGCATGACGGCGAGACGGAACCCGATCAGCGGCAGCGATCTCACCCGCGAGATCGATGTGACGGGCGGCGAGCACGGCGCGAATCGCGCCATCACGGGCAGCGCTTATACCGACACCACCACCTTGCGCAGCAAGTCGGGAGACGCGCCAAAAAAGGTGGAGACCAGTCACACGAGCGCTGGCGGAGCGGTGAGCGGCACCCAACTGGGTCGCTCATCCAAAGTCTCCGGCGCTGAGCAGGGTGCATGCAAGCGTGTGACGGGTTCGGATTACCTCAGCGCCGAGGAGTTTTCTTCCTTTTGCCGTGCGGAGCCTTTCCAGCCGCCCGCCAAGGTCGGCGTGTCGCGCACGCTCAAGGGTCAGGACGTATCCGGCACCCAGGTGGGGCGCTCGGCCAGCGTGACGGGCGACGAATATGGCGCCTGCAAGCCGGTGACGGGGACGGCGTATATCGGTGCCGACCAGTACGCTGATTTTTGCGCGACCCGGGTGGCCGCTGAAGCGATCAACCGTGCGCGTCTCGGACGCAACGCCGAACTGACCGGTATTCAGCCCGGGCCGGATGCCCGGTTGACCGGCAACGCACGGGGCCAGTGCCAGAGCGTGAGCGGGTCGCCTTACCTGGGTGATGTTCAGCAGGCCAGCGCCTGCGGTCGTCCGCCGATGGCAACGCACTACCGTGCCCGCAGCCCGGAAGGCGTGGTGCACAGCCCGGACATCTCCGGCAATGCGATGGATGCGCCAGGCAAGCGTCAGGCGGGTGATTTCTCGGTGGCTTCGCCTGCCCGCACGGCTCAGGGCAGCGAGACTCAGCGCATCACCGGCAGCGCCTTCGGTGGTAGCGGCCGCATCACCGGCTCGCTGGCACGTGCCACCGGCCTGGTGTCCGGCACCCCGGAATTTCGTTATCGCGATGGCGGCGAACCGGCGGCCCCCATGGTGGTGGCCGCTTCCGAGCCGACGTCGGAGCGCATTACCGGCGAAGGCCGCGAGCGCAGCGTCACCGGCGATGCCTGGGATCGTGGTGGTCGCGTGACGGGTACCGAGGGGCGTTCTGCAGCGGGTCGTAACCCGACCCAGCGTGGTGAGCCGCGCGGCAATGGGAGCAATGCCCGGGTTGCCCGTGAAACGGAACATCCGGCGCTGGCACCCAGCCGTGTCACGGGCAGCAGCGGCAGCAGCATGTCGGGTGCAGCGGTGACGTTGTCCGGCGGCGCACGCGGCTAACCCACACGAGACCACGGAGCGACGACGATGGATACCCGCAAACGCCGTGAACGGTTGCACCAAGCGGCTTATGCCGCCCCGGTGGGCATGGCGATGCGCGCCCGTCCGGCAGCCGCGACGGTTGTGATGCCGAGTTGGCCGCAACGCTTGAGCTTCTGCGCGCCCGGCATGCAGGCAGACAGCAAGGGTGATTGCGTGAGCACCGTGTGTGCCGCGCACGCGCATCCGCTGGTTGATCGGGCACGCAACGCGATACTGGCGGACTACGAACGTAGGGTGCAGGCGCGTTTTGATGACATCGTGCCCACGCTGAAGCAGGTTGCGGCGCTGCAGCATGACACCGAGTTCGAGGCGCGGGCGCAGCAGATTGCACGCGATCGCCTGGGCTTTGAACTGCCCGCTGCAGTGCTGGCGGATGCCTGGGTGACCACGCTCGACATGCGCCGGCTGTATGGCACGAGCGTGCTGCGTACCTTCCTTGAGTTGGCGCGGGAAGCGTACACGCAGCCATACAACGGCGCAGAGGCGGAAGCGATGACGCGTTTTTTCATCGAATGCGGCTTCCATGAAGTGGACGTGAGCGCCTGCGCCGATGGCCGCCTCAAGGGCCTGCTGCAGTACATCCTGCGCCTCCCGCAGCAGGCGGTGCCCCGGCACAAGTCATACGCGGGAACCCTGTTCGACGTGGAACTGAACGTGAAGCAGTGGGCCGAGACCGAGTTGCACCGCTTCCGCGAAGGGCTGCCAACGTTGCCGGATTCCGGCACGCGTTATCTCAAGATTGCGGTATATCACTTCAGCAGCTCGGACCCGCTACACGAGGGATGTGCCGCCCACGGCAGCGACGACCGCGAGGCGGCCCAGGCGGCCCTTGATCGCCTGGAGGCTTTCGGCACCGCGATCGAAAACGGTTTCTGCTGCGGTGCATCGGTCGCCACGCTGCTGATCGGCGTGGACACTGACACCGATGCGATCCGGGTGCATGTTCCGGATGCGCAGGGCGGCATGAGCCTGGAGTGCCATGTCGACAACATGGCACTGTACCAGGCGACGGTTGGGCACGCCGAGTCAGAGGCACGCTGGCGCCTTGGTGCCATCGTCGAGGAGGCTGCGCGCCGGCATGGGCGCAGTGCACCGGAGACCGGGATGCGCCGACTGATTGAACGGCTGCTCTCCCACAACCTGTCGCAGATCGACTATGTCTGCACGCACCACCACGGCCGTTATGCCGACATTGGCCATGCCGAGCGCTTCATCAGCATCGGTGACGGCTTCGACAAGGTGCATCTGCGCAATCTGGCTTACATCGGCCATATGCATACGGTGGAAGAAGGGGCGGCGGACCTGGATGTGGGCATCAAGATTTTCTCCCGGCTGAATGTGGCACGTGGTTTACCGGTGCCTGTGGCGATCCACTACCGCTACGACAGCCAGGTGCCGGGGGGGAAAGAACGCGCGGCGGCACGCTGCCGCCGCGTCCAGGCCGCGATCGAGGCGCGTTATCCGGTTTTGATGCGGGACGGTCTGCTGGTTTGCGGCATGACCGTGCAGGCCAAGAAGCCGGGCAGCGACCTGGAAATCGTGGCAGACAACGACATAGACGCACACGGGCATTGAGGACGAAACGATGAAGATCATGCAAGTGGAAAAGACGCTGGTTTCGACCAATCGCGTACGGGAAATGGGGCACCGCCCACTGCTAGTGGTGAAGGAAAAAAGTGGCAGCGCCAGTGTCGCGGTGGATGCAGTGGGCTGCATCCCGGGTGACTGGGTGATCTGCGTGGGCAGTTCCGCCGCCCGTGAGGCGGCCGGCAGCAAGGACTTCCCGAGCGATCTCACCATCATCGGGATCATCGATCACTGGCAGGAGTCCTGACATGGAAATCATGCGTGTGGTGTCCGATCTGGTGGCAACGCGCCGAATCGCAGGCCTGAGCAGCGCCTCGTTGCGCGTGCTGGCCGACCAGAAGGGAAAGTTGTCGGTGGCGGTCGATCCGGTCGGCGTGCCGCCGGGGAAATGGGTTTTTACCGCCGGCGGCTCGGCAGCGCGCTATGCCGCAGGCGATTACAGGGTTCTGACCGATCTGACGATCTGCGGGATTATCGATCAGTGGAATACGGAGGAAGCACTCCGTGAACGTGGCAAGTAAGTTTCATTAACTGTTTTTTAAGGAGAAGCATCATGGCAAGCGCAATGACGGGTATCGCTCTGGGGATGATTGAAACACGTGGTCTGGTTCCCGCCATCGAGGCGGCGGATGCGATGACCAAGGCGGCGGAAGTTCGGCTGATCGGTCGCCAGTTCGTTGGCGGCGGCTATGTGACGGTGCTGGTGCGCGGTGAAACCGGCGCCGTGAACGCAGCGGTTCGTGCCGGTGCCGACGCCTGCGAGCGTGTGGGCGACGGCCTGGTCGCCGCCCACATCATCGCCCGCGTTCACAGCGAAGTGGAGAACATTCTCCCCACCGCTGAAGCAGCTTAACGGTCTTTGAAACAGACCACGACATACTTTAAGGAGATTTTCAAAATGGCTACAGGACTGACAGGTGTTGCATTGGGCATGATCGAAACGCGCGGCCTGGTTCCCGCGATCGAGGCGGCGGACGCAATGACCAAGGCTGCGGAAGTGCGGCTGATCGGTCGCCAGTTTGTCGGCGGCGGCTATGTGACGGTGCTGGTGCGCGGTGAAACCGGCGCTGTGAACGCAGCGGTTCGTGCCGGTGCCGACGCCTGCGAGCGTGTGGGCGACGGCCTGGTCGCCGCCCACATCATCGCCCGCGTTCACAGCGAAGTGGAGAACATTCTCCCCACCGCTGAAGCAGCTTAACGGTCTTTGAAACAGACCACGACATACTTTAAGGAGATTTTCAAAATGGCTACAGGACTGACAGGTGTTGCATTGGGCATGATCGAAACGCGCGGCCTGGTTCCCGCGATCGAGGCGGCGGACGCAATGACCAAGGCTGCGGAAGTGCGGCTGATCGGTCGCCAGTTCGTCGGCGGCGGGTATGTGACGGTGCTGGTGCGCGGTGAAACCGGTGCCGTGAACGCGGCGGTTCGTGCCGGCGCCGACGCGTGCGAGCGTGTGGGCGACGGCCTGGTCGCCGCCCACATCATCGCCCGCGTTCACGGCGAAGTCGAAAATATCCTGCCCACGGTTATCGCGGCTTGATTGAGGCGCACCATGGATAAGGCTGTGGTAAAGCTAAGCAACGTGGCGGGCGTGGCCACAGGGGTCGCGCTCGGCATGATCGAAACGCGCGGTCTGGTTCCCGCGATCGAGGCGGCAGACGCGATGACCAAGGCTGCGGAAGTTCGGCTGATCGGTCGCCAGTTCGTTGGCGGCGGGTATGTGACGGTGCTGGTGCGCGGTGAAACCGGCGCCGTGAACGCGGCGGTTCGTGCCGGCGCCGACGCGTGCGAGCGTGTGGGCGACGGCCTGGTCGCCGCCCACATCATTGCCCGCGTGCATGGCGAAGTAGAGAACATTCTTCCCACCGAAGCTGAAGCTGGCGGTGGCGGACGTGACGGCGAGGTGATCTGCATCGCACTTTAGCCGACGACAGGCAGCCTTCAAGGAGTAAGGGCATGGCAAAGGATCCACGATTAATGGCTTATCTCAATCGGGCGTTGACGCATGAAATGGCGGCGGTCCAGCAGTACCTGGCCCAGTCCAAGCTCTGCGGCCTGTGGGACATGGCGGAATACTGCAGCCATTTCCGGCAGGATGTCATCGAGGAACTGGGGCATGTGGAAAGCCTGATGGAGGCGTTGCTCAAGCTCGGCGTGACGCCACACGCCACACAACTGCCGGCGGTACGTCTCGGGCGTTCGATGGAAGAGATGCTCGCGATCGACCGGGTGCTGGAAGTCGAGGCGGTTCGCCTGTACGAGGAGGCAGCGTCCTATTGCACCAGAGTGCGTGATTCGGACCACTACGCGCTGTTCACACAAATCATGCGCGACGAGCTGCATCATCTGGACGACCTGGACAAGATGATCGCCGCACTACCGACGAAGGAGAAATGTTATGCCTGAAGACAGCAACCCGATTCCACTCTGGCGGCGCCAGGATTTGCCGCCTACGCTAAGCCGGCGATTTGAGTTTGCGACTTATTCCGAAACCCGATCTTTCCTTGATGAAGCCGCCAAGGTATCGGAAGCGGCCAACTATTACCCCAACCTGAGCTTTGGCAAGACTTACGTCAGCGTCACCATCGACGCCGACGGCAAGAAACTTGGACCCGAAGCCGTGGCGCTGGCGCAGAAGATCGACGCGCTGGTGCCTGAAGCGGGGTAGCGCGGCCATGACCGCCTTGCGGATTGCGGTGGCAAACCAGAAGGGCGGAACCGGAAAGACCACGTTGACGATCAACCTGGCGGCAGGCTTTCATCGTCGCGGCCCAACCGTTCTGCTGGATGCGGATCCGCAAGGTTCAGCCGGCCACTGGGCACGGGTCGATGGACCGAATAACGACCTGCCGCCGGTGCAGGGTATCGAGGCCGGCGAGGTGCGCGCGGGCATCCTGCGAGCCAGCAGGTCCAGCCGCTACGTGTTGGTGGATTGCCCACCGCACCTGCAGTCGGACACGCTGCATCAGGTGATGGGTTCCGTGGACCTGGTCTTGATCCCCGTCCAGCCTTCGCCGCTGGATTTGTGGGCGAGTGTCGACATGACCCTGGCCGTGCAGGCGGCGCGTGTCGGTAATCCGAGCCTGCGCGCCTACATGGTTCTTAACCAGCTCGACGGCCGCAATGCGTTGTCGCGCTCGATGCATCAGGCGCTGGCCGAATTCGAGGTGCCGGTGCTGGCAAGTGGATTGGCGCGCCGCGCGGCCTTTCGCAGCGCGGCGCTCGAAGGCGGCAGCGTCTACCGGCTGGGTGGCCGCGGCGCGTACGCAGTACAAGACGTGGAAGCTGTTATTGAAGAGGTATTGAAATTATGAGCAACAAAGTGTCCAGCAAATTGGCGGCCGGTGTGCGCAAGGTGAAAGATCAGCGGACAGCTGCGCCCACCGCGGGCAAACCGGCCCGTTCCGAGGCCGGCGGCCGTAAACCGCCCGGTGGGTGCGATGAAACGTCAGTTGTAGAGACTGCCCGCGTTGATCCAGGAACTGACTTGCATCCGGTCCGTGTCTGGCCAGACTAGACCCGGGAGACACTGACTGGACCGATCAAATCGACATGCAGCCAGGTGCCCCGTATCCATGACCAACCCTATTGCCTTGGCGGCGGAACGCCTGCGTGCCGGCGGGGTGGTGGCAATCCCTACCGAGACCGTTTATGGCTTGGGAGCTGATGCCCGCAATGTTGAAGCTGTGCGGCGCGTGTTCGTCATCAAGGGACGCCCGGCCAACCATCCAGTGATTGTGCATCTGGCTGAGGCTGACGAGGCGGGCGAATGGGCCGGCCGTATCCCAACATCGGCGCGTCGTCTTATGGCGCGCTTCTGGCCCGGGCCGCTTACCTTGGTGCTGCCAGCGCGCGACGATGTGCCGCGTGTGGTCACCGGTGGTCAAGACAGCGTAGCACTGCGCGTGCCGCACCATCCTATGGCACTGGCACTGCTACGCACGTTTGGCGGCGGCCTGGCGGCGCCGTCGGCAAACCGCTTCGGCGCGGTGAGCCCCACCGAGGCGCAGCATGTGCGCGCCTCGTTAGGGAATGCGGTCGATATGGTGCTCGACGGCGGCTCCTGTCAATATGGACTGGAATCTACCATCGTCTCCTTGCTCGACGAGCATCCGCGGGTGCTGCGCCCCGGTGCGCTGCCCATGAGGGCGCTGCGTGAGGCACTGGGCAATGTCGGCATTGATGCAGATGGTGGCGCGGTGACGCCACGTGTGCCAGGTGCTCTGTCAGCGCATTACGCACCCGCCACGCCGCTGGAGATCCACGCCATCGAGGCTATCACGGCCCGTGCCGAGGCCTTGTTGGGGCAAGGCCTGCGTGTTGCGGTGCTGCGCCGCAACCGGAGTCTGCACGGCAAGCCGTTGCTGCCCGCGCTGCCCCAATTTCTCCTGCCCGCTCAACCAGAGGCCTATGCACGCTGCCTCTACGCCCGCTTGCACGAACTCGATCGGTTTGCCTTTGACCGCCTGCTGGTGGAGGCACCGCCGGACGAGGAAGTCTGGTGGGCGGTCAACGACCGTTTGGAGCGCGCGGCCGTGGGCAGCGCACGGGAGGGCGCGGCGCACCCTATTTCCAGATCATGACCCCGGCTGAGGCAGTGCGCTGGCTGAATGAAGTCAGTGAGGATTCTGCGGCTGAAACCTGACCCGCGCCGCGCCTTGTTGATGGCGCCGGTTTTGGCGACGGTGCGGAAGTAATGCAGGTATTTGTAATTGAGCATAAGGGCTTGGATGTTAGATCGATAAATACGAACTAATCATCAGTCGATCCTTCACCGCGAACAGTACGCCCGAAAGCACGAAGGCCATGTGCAGCCCGACTTTCCAGGCCAGTTGGTCGTTGGATCACGGCCATGCTGGCGGCGAGGCCGGTCCCGCCCATTTGAGGAAAACAGAGACATGACGCCGACACAACCCACCGCGACCAAGCACTGGCATGCGCAAAGTGCCGGCCAGGTCTGCGCCGACCTCGAGACCGACCCGGTGCGGGGGCTGGCCCCCGACGCGGCGGCGCAGCGGCTGGCCCGTCACGGCCCCAACAAGCTCGCCGAGAAAAAGCCGCGCTCGGCGTGGCTCAAGTTTTTCGACCAGTTCAAGAACGTGCTGGTGATGGTGCTGCTCGGCGCCGTCGTGCTGGCCGCGGCGATCGGCGACATCAAGGACGCAGTAGTGATTTTGATCGTGGTGGTGTTCAACGCCGCGCTGGGTTTCTACCAGGAGCACCGCGCCGAGGCGACGCTGGCAGCGCTGAAGAAGATGCTGGCGCAGCACGCCCGGGTGCGGCGCGGCGGACGGGTGCTGGAAATCCCCGCCGAGGAACTGGTACCGGGCGACCTCGTGCTGCTCGAAGCAGGCGACCGGATTCCCGCCGACGGCCGCGTGCTCGTGTCGCACAACGCCGAAGTGGCCGAAGCAGCATTGACCGGCGAATCTCACGCCGTAGGCAAGCACGCCGGGGCACTTCCGCCCGGCGAACATGCGCTGGCCGAACGCTTCAACATGGCGTTCATGAATACCGTCATCACCCGTGGTCGCCTCGAGCTGGTTGTGACCGCCACCGGCATGAACACCGAAATGGGCCGCATCAGCGGCCTGCTGGACGCGGCGCAGGAAAGCGCCACTCCGCTCCAGGTTCAACTCGATGCGCTGGGCAAGCGCCTGGCCCTCATCGCCGGCGTGGTGGTGAGCCTGATTTTCGTGCTCGGCATTCTGCGCGGCGACCCGCTGGTGCAGACCATCATGACGTCCATCGCCCTGGCCGTGGCGGCTATCCCCGAGGGGCTGCCTGCAGTGGTGACGGTGACGCTGGCCATCGGCATGCACCGCATGGCGAGGAACCGCGCCATCGTCAAAAAGCTGGCAGCGGTGGAAACCCTGGGCTCAACCACGGTGATCTGCTCGGACAAGACCGGCACCCTGACCCTCAACCAGATGACCGCGCGCCAGCTTTTCTACCACGGGCGGCGCTTTACCGTGAGCGGCGAGGGTTATTCCGGGGAGGGCAGCATTCGTGCCGGCAATGGCGATCCGCTGCCCGATTTCCTGCCCCTGCTCACCCCGGCGGTCCTGTGTTCCGATTCCCGCATCCGCGACGGTCAGCTCATCGGCGACCCCACCGAAGGCGCGCTGCTGGCGCTGGCCGCCAAGGGCGGTGTGGATCAGGAAACAGCGGCGGAGCACAGCCCGCGCATCGCCGAAATTCCTTTCGATTCGGCGCATAAGTTCATGGCCACCTTTCACCACGATGGCGAGCGGGTACGCATGTTCGTCAAGGGCGCGCCCGACGTGCTGCTGGCGCGCGCCGATCGTGTTCTCGGCGCGGCCGGCGAGTCGCCGCTGGACGCCCTGGCCCGCGTCGCCTTCGAGGCCGAGAACGCCGCGTTTGCCGGCCAGGCCATGCGCGTGCTGGCGGTGGCCGGCCGCGATATCCCGGCGCGGGAATTCGACCCCGCCGGCGACCTGATGGCCTGGGCAAACAGCCTGGTGCTGACCGGTTTGGTCGGCATCATCGACCCGCCCCGCCCCGAGGCGCGCGACGCCATTCGTCTGTGCAGGAAGGCCGGCATCCAGGTCAAGATGATTACCGGCGACCACGCCATCACCGCCGCCGCCATCGCCCGCGAACTAGGTCTGGAAGGCATTGTGTTGACCGGCGCGGAACTCGACCGCATCGATGTCGCCGAACTTTCCCGGCACATCGAGGAAACCGCGGTGTTCGCCCGCGTCGCGCCGGAACACAAGGTCAAGATCGTTCAGGCGCTGAAGGCGCGCGGCCACGTCGTCGCGATGACCGGCGACGGTGTCAACGACGCCCCGGCGCTGAAAACCGCCGACATTGGCGTGGCCATGGGCATCACTGGCACCGAAGTGACCCGCGAGGCCGCCACCATGGTGCTCGCCGACGACAATTTCGCCACCATTGTCGGCGCGGTCAAGGAGGGCCGCACCATCTACGACAACATCGTCAAGTTCGTGCGTTTCCAGCTCTCCACCAACGTCGGCGCCATCTTCACCGTGCTCGGCGCGCAACTGCTGGGCATGCCGACGCCGTTCACGGCGATTCAGATCCTGTGGATCAACATCATCATGGACGGTCCCCCCGCGATGACCCTGGGCCTGGAGCCAGCCCGTCCCGGCATCATGAATGAGCCCCCACGTCGTGCCGGCGAGCGCATCCTGTCGCTGGCGCGCTTCAGACGTCTGCTGATGTACGGCATCACCATGTCGGCAGGTACCCTGGGGCTGTTTTATTACGCACAGGATCGCGGCGAGACCTACGCGCTGACGCTGGCGTTCACTGCTTTCGTGTTGTTCCAGTTTTTTAATGTATTCAACGCTCGCGCCGAGCATCATTCCGTCTTCAACCGCCAGTTTTTCAGCAACGGCAAGTTGTGGGTGGCGCTGGCAACGGTGGTAGGACTGCAGGCGCTGGTGGTGCACTGGACACCGGCCCAGGCCATCTTCGATACCACGGCATTGTCCGCCCAGGATTGGGGGCTTGCGTTCGCGGTCGCGTCGTCCATCCTGCTGCTGGATGAAGGCCGCAAACTGATGTTGAAATTATTGCAACGCAGCCGCCGGAGGCCGGCATGAACCAGAAGATTGCTTCCTCGTCCCCAACGTCATGGGACGCCCCCGCATTCGTGGGCTGGCGACGCCGATACGTTTTGCCGTGCGAATTCAGCCGCTGCTGGCAAATGGATTGGCGCGCCGCGCGGCCTTTCGCAGCGCGAGCACTCGAAGGCCACAGCGTCTGCCGGCTGGGTGGCCGTGGCGCGTACGCAGTACAAGACGTGGAGCCGTTATTTGATGAGCAACAAAGTGTCCAGCAAAGTGGCAGCAGGTGTGCGCAAGGTCTGGGAACGGAACGCAGCCGTGCCCGCTACGGATAAACGAACCGGGCTCACAGCCGACGCCCGCGAAGAGTGCCCAGATGGGGATGTCCCGCTTCACTCCGTTATTTCCCTTTACCCCCCGACGGCGCGGTATCGGTCCGTCCCAGCAAATAATCGAGAAACGCCCGCGCCACCACCGACAGCTGCCGCCCGGCCGGGTACACGGCGTACCAGTGGCGCAGGATGGGGAAGCCCACCACGTCGAGCACGGCGAACTGGCCGGGCTGGTTCAGCGTGAGGGCGTGGCGGGAGAGGGCGGAGATGCCGAGGCCGGCGAGGATGGCCTGCTTGATAGCTTCGTTGCTGCCCAGTTCCAGGCGCGGGCGTAGGGTGATGCCGCTTTCGGCGAATTGGCGTTCGATGGCGTTGCGGGTGCCGGAGCCTTTTTCGCGCATCAGCCAGGGCTCTCTTGCCAGCTGTTCCAGCGTGATTTTTTTCTTGTTCGCCAGCGGGTGGTCGGGCGCGGCGAGCACGATGATGGGGTTGTCCATGATGGGGGTGGCGACGACGTCGATGTCTTCCGGCGGCTGGCCGAGGAAGTACAGGTCGTCCAGGTTCTCCGCGATGCTGGCCAGCACCTGTTCCTTGTTGGTGACGCGCAGGCTGACGTCGATGCCGGGGTACAGCTTGACGAATTCGCCCAACAGGCGCGGCGCGAAATAGGAGGCGGTGGTGATCGCCATCAGGCTCAGTTTGCCCTGCTTGAGGCCCCGTCGTTCGTCCACCGACATGGTGTAGTGGTCAAGGATGCTGAAGATTTCGCGGGTGGCCCTCGCCAGTTCCTGGCCGTCGGCGGTGAGGAGGATTTTCTTGCCGGCCTGCTCGATCAGCGGCGTGCCGATCATGTCGGCCAGTTTCTTCATCTGCATGGAAACGGTGGGCTGGGTGAGGAACAGCTCTTCGGAGGCGCGGGTGAAGCTGCCCAAGCGGGCGATGGATTCGAAGATTTCCAGCTGGCGGAAGGTGGTGTGGTGGCGCATTTTGGTCAGCGTAAGTCTGGTTTTGTAGGGTGCGCCATGCGCACCGCGTCACGGCGAAGGTGCGCATGGTGCACCCTACGGGGAATCTATCATAGATAAAAGTCTATCTAACAAATAGAAAATATCGACTGTTATTGATGGTCTATAACCTTCAAGATGCGTTCCATCGTGTCAGGCCACTGGGGCGCTACACGGAAACCCACCCCTTTCTGTAGGAGGAAATCATGGCTGTTAAAACCTATAACGCCGGTGTGAAGGAATACCGGCAGACGTACTGGACCCCGGAATACACCCCGCTGGACACCGACCTGCTGGCCTGCTTCAAGATCACCCCGCAGCCGGGCGTGGATCGCGAAGAAGTCGCCGCTGCGGTGGCCGCCGAATCGTCGACCGGCACCTGGACCACGGTGTGGACCGACCTGCTGACCGACCTGGACTACTACAAGGGCCGCGCCTACCGCATCGAAGACGTGCCGGGCGACGATACCTGCTTCTATGCCTTCGTGGCCTATCCGATCGACCTGTTCGAAGAAGGTTCGGTCGTCAACGTGCTGACCTCGCTGGTCGGCAACGTGTTCGGCTTCAAGGCGCTGCGCGCCCTGCGTCTGGAAGACATCCGCTTCCCGATCGCCTACGTCAAAACCTGCGGCGGCCCGCCCGCCGGCATCCAGGTCGAGCGCGACCGCATGAACAAGTACGGCCGTCCGATGCTGGGCTGCACCATCAAGCCGAAGCTGGGTCTGTCCGCCAAGAACTATGGCCGCGCCGTGTACGAGTGCCTGCGCGGCGGTCTCGACTTCACCAAGGACGACGAGAACGTCAACAGCCAGCCGTTCATGCGTTGGCGTGACCGTTTCGCCTTCGTTCACGAAGCTACGATGAAGGCGCAGCGCGAAACCGGCGAGCGCAAGGGCCACTACCTGAACGTGACCGCGCCGACCCCGGAAGAGATGTACAAGCGTGCCGAGTTCGCCAAGGAAATCGGTGCACCGATCATCATGCACGACTACCTCACCGGCGGTCTGACGGCCAACACGGGCCTGGCCAACTGGTGTCGCGACAACGGCATGCTGCTGCACATCCACCGCGCCATGCACGCCGTGCTCGACCGCAACCCGCACCACGGTATCCACTTCCGCGTGCTGACCAAAGTGCTGCGTCTGTCGGGTGGCGACCACCTGCACTCCGGCACCGTCGTCGGCAAGCTGGAAGGCGATCGCGAAGCGACCCTGGGCTGGATCGACACCATGCGCGACGAGTTTATCCCGGAAGACCGCAGCCGCGGCCTGTTCTTCGACCAGGATTGGGGCTCCATGCCCGGCGTGATCCCGGTTGCTTCCGGCGGCATCCACGTGTGGCACATGCCCGCACTGGTGAACATATTCGGTGACGACTCGGTGCTGCAGTTCGGTGGCGGCACGCTCGGCCACCCCTGGGGCAACGCCGCTGGCGCCGCCGCTAACCGCGTTGCGCTGGAAGCCTGCGTGGAAGCGCGCAACCAGGGCCGTGAGCTCGAGAAGGAAGGCAAGGACATCCTGACCGCCGCCGCTGCGAACAGCCCCGAACTGAAGATCGCCATGGAAACGTGGAAAGAGATCAAGTTCGAGTTCGACACCGTCGACAAGCTGGACGTCGCCCACAAATAAATCAGTGAGGCGTGAAGGGTGAGGGGTGAGGCACGTGCGCACCTTCCTCACCCTCACCCCTAACCCCTGACTTTTACCGAAAGGAACCCAAATGTCTGAAGTAATGGATTACAAAAGCCGAGTGAGCGACCCCGCCAGCCGCAAATTCGAGACCTTCTCCTACCTGCCGGCCATGGACAAGGACAACATCAAGAAGCAGGTCGAGTATCTGGTGAAGAAAGGCTGGAACCCGGCCATCGAGCACACCGAACCCGAGTACCTGATGGACTCGTACTGGTACATGTGGAAGCTGCCGATGTTCGGCGAAACCGATGTGGACCGCGTGCTGGCCGAAGCCGAAGCCTGCCACAAGGCCAACCCCGACAACCACGTTCGTCTGATTGGTTACAACAATTTCAACCAGTCGCAAGGCGCGTCGATGGTGATTTTCCGCGGCAAGACTGTTTAAGTCGCGACGGGAGACCGTAACAGCCCCCGTCGCCCGCTGGGTGCGGGGGCTTTTTGTTTGTTTGTCCGCGAAGGACGCGAAGGCACACGAAGAAGATCTTTCAGGCCGGGGGCCGTGGCCAGCCTGGAATGTCGCTTCTGACCCTGGTTGTCTTTCCTTCGCGTCTCTTCGCGTCCTTCGCGGATGAATAAAAAGAGGAATTGAAATGAGCAACATTGTCGATCAATACCGCATCACCCAGGAACCCTACTACCGTCCCGTCGCCGACGAGGTCGAGCTGTATGAAGCCGCCTATTCGGTACGCATGCCGATGATGCTGAAAGGCCCTACCGGCTGTGGCAAGACGCGCTTTGTCGAGTACATGGCGCACAAGCTGGGCAAGCCCTTGATCACGGTGGCGTGCAACGAAGACATGACGGCGTCCGACCTGGTCGGGCGTTTCCTGCTGTCCGCAGCGGGCACCGAGTGGCAGGACGGACCGTTGGCCATCGGCGCCCGTCACGGCGCCATTGTCTACCTGGACGAAGTGGTGGAAGCGCGCCAGGACACCACGGTGGTGATTCACCCGCTGACCGACAACCGCCGCGTGTTGCCGCTGGAAAAGAAGGGCGAGCTGGTGCACGCCCACCCCGATTTCCAGATTGTGATTTCGTACAACCCCGGCTACCAGAGCCTGATGAAGGATCTCAAGCAGTCGACCAAGCAGCGCTTCGGCGGCCTCGATTTCACGTATCCCGAGCACGGCATCGAGACCGAAATCGTCGCGCACGAATCCGGCGTGGGCACCGACATCGCCGGCAAGCTGGTGTCGATCGCCGAGCGCAGCCGCAACCTCAAGGGCCATGGCCTCGACGAGGGCCTGTCGACCCGCATGCTGATTTACGCAGGCAGCCTGATCGCCAAGGGCGTGAACCCGCAGGCCGCTTGCCGCGTCGCGCTGGTCAGCCCAATCACCGACGATCCCGACATGCGAGACGCGCTGGACGCGGCGGTGAGTACGTTCTTCTGATTTGACGCTAGGAATTAGGAGTTAGGATCTGGGGACTAGGGGATGTGCGGGCTTTGCCCGCGCCCTTGAATCTGGAGAGAGCGCGGCCGAAGGTCGCACCACCCATAAATCCTAGCTCCTAACTCCTAGCCCCTGGAGTCACCCATGAGCATCAAACTCGAAGACTACGCAGAACTGCTGGAAGACCTGTCGCCGCATACCCGGGATGCGCTCAACGCGGCCTGGCACGAGGCCACCAAGGTGTTCTCGCCGCGCGGGCTGGACAACTACCTGAAGGGCGTGTCGGCCATCCGCGGACTCGGCCGCGGCGATTCGCTGGTCGAAACCTGGATCGAACAGGCGCCGCAGGTGGCCAAGGAAGTGGGCGAGGACGTGGTGGCCGATCTCGCCACCGCTTCGCTGATGCTCGCCTCGAAGACCTCGGGCGCGGTGATCGAGCTGCTGCTGGCCACCGCGCCGACCGCGGCCAAACGGCTGGGCGACGCTGATCTATTCCTCAAGTACCTGCAATTCATCAACACCCTGATCGCGCAGGCGCCGCGCGGCGTGCGGCCGATGCTGGACAAGCTGGAAGTGCTGTTCCAGCAATTGACCCTGGGCGGCCTGCGGCGCTGGGCGCTGTGGGGCGCGCACGCGCACCGCACCAACTACGAAGAGCAGATCAACTACTTCAGCCTGACGTCGAAGGAATCGATCGCGATGCTGCAGAAGGAGCGCAAGGGCACCCTGCTGGTCGACGTGCAGCGCCGCATCAACATGTACCTGCGCGCGCTGTGGGCACGCGATTTCTTCATGCGCCCGACCTCCGGTGACTTCGAGGCGCGCGAAGGCTACCGGCCCTATATCGAGGACTACCTGCTGCATCTGCCGGACGCCTTCGATGATTTTGCGATCGAAGGGCAGGCGCCGGTGTCCGGCCTCGAACTGTACCGCGCCACCGCTGCGCACTGCGCCGCCCACATCGTCGAGACGCGGCAACCGATTTCCGCCGAGGCGCTCAACCCGCTGCAGATGGCGGTGATTTCCGTCATCGAGGACGCGCGAGTGGAAGTGCTGGCGATCCGCCGCTTCCCGGGCCTGAAGCAGCTGTGGCGCAAGCTGCACACTGCCACGCCGGAGATGCGTGCGAGCGTCGGCGACTACCTCAACCGGCTGGCGCGCGCGCTGCTGGACGAGACTTACCGGGACGATGATGCGTGGATCGCGGAAGGCCGCGCGCTGTTCGCGTCTGCCCAGGATCGATTCGACAACAACCACACGTCGTGGGAGATCGGTGTGCAGCTGGCGCACAGCCTCACCCAGAAAAAAATCCCGTTCAACGCGCGCACCGACATCCTGGCCGCGCCCTATCGGGACGACAACCGCTACTTCTGGGAATTCGAGGAATTCGATTTCAACAAGGCCGCGGGCGCCGGATACGAATCCACCAAACAGGTTCGCAAGAACGTGAACGTGATGGAAATGGCGAACGAAGTCGAGGTCGAAGGCGCGGGCGACGATGCCGAAGAAATCTGGGTGCTGTCGACCGAGCTGTTCCCCTACGAGGACATGGGTGTCAGCTGGAACGAGATGGAAGGCAAAGAGCCGGTGTCCGATCCGTTCCATTATTCCGAATGGGATTACCAGATCCAGCTCGAGCGTCCGGCCTGGGCGACGGTGCTGGAAAAGCGCGCCAAGGTGGGCGACCTGCAGGTGATCGACGACATCACCGCCAAGTACAAGCGCGAAATCCACCGCATGAAATTCCTGCTCGACGCGATGCAGCCGCAGGGCGTGCAGCGCATCCGCAAGCTGGAGGACGGCGACGAGATCGACATCAACGCGGCGATCCAGAGCTTCATCGACATCCGTCTCGGCAACCAGCCCGACCCGCGCATCATGATGCGCAGTGTGCGCAAGACGCGCGACTTCTCGATCCTGGTGCTGCTCGATTTATCCGAGTCAACCAACGAGACGGTGCAGGATCAGGAATACAGCGTGCTCGACCTCACCCGCCAGGCCTGCGTGCTGCTGGCCGACGCCATCAGCAAGGTGGGCGACCCGTTCGCCATTCACGGCTTCTGCTCGGACGGCCGCCACAACGTCGAGTACACCCGCTTCAAGGACTTCGACCAGCACTGGGACGAAACGCCCAAGGCGAAACTGGCAGGCATGACCGGCCAGCTCTCGACCCGCATGGGCGCGGCGATCCGCCACGCCGGCCATCATTTGAAATTACAGCGCTCGGCAAAGAAACTCCTGATCGTCATCACCGACGGCGAGCCGGCCGACATCGACGTGCGCGACCCGCAGTACCTGCGCTACGACACCAAGAAGGCGGTCGAGGAAGTCGCCCGCGACGGCGTCATCACCTACTGCATGAGCCTCGACCCGCGCGCCGACAACTACGTCAGCCGCATCTTCGGGCAGAAGAACTACATGGTGGTCGACCACGTCGAGCGGCTGCCGGAGAAACTGCCGCTGCTGTATGCGGGGCTGACGCGTTAAAGGGGCGCCGAGTAATCCGACGGCTTCCGCCGGCCCGTCGGTGCGGGTAGGATGATCCGATGAATCTTTACGCCCAATCCATCGAAACGCGAATCGACTGGCTGTTCGCCCACGCAAAGAAACACACCGAATTCTTCGGCAGCCCGGAAACCTGGCTGGCCCGCAAGCGCTACCTGGCCGAGCATCCCACCGCGATCGGGGTGCTCAAATGCATGGACGGCCGCATCAACATCCCCGTGGCGACGGAAACCCCCGTGGGCATCATCCAGCCGTTCCGCAATCTCGGCGGGCGCTTTGACCTGGGCTGGCCGCACTTGGGCGAGGTGTTGTCGGATTACGTGATGTCGGTCGTGCGTGAGGGGCGGCGCGCACTGATGGCGTCGACCTATCATTTTTCCAGGGGCGATCCGCAGCGCGGCTGCGCCGGATTCGATTTCGACACCGAGGCGGCGCGCGCGCACACCTTCGCCATCCGTCGCCAGATCGAGCAGGTGTTCGGCGCCGGCCATCAAACCGTCTATCCGCTGGTGTGCGGGTTCGAGACGGATGACGACGCGCTGATCCTGCACGGACAAAACGGCGAGGTGCTCGATGCGTCCCGCGTGACGGAGATCGAAACCCTGCCCGCGCACCTGCAGGCCTTGTTTCCCGACATGCCCGAACAAATGCGCGCCGATCTGCTGCCGCTGGTCGAGGGCAACATCCGGCACGTCGCCGAGGTGCGCCGGACCACCCGCGAACTCGACATCGAACACCGTGAATGGATGATCTGCCTGGGGCGCGGCTTCGACTGGCTGCACATGCCCAATCAGGCGCTCATCGTCGGCCCCTACAGCCCCGACCTGGCCGACCCGGTGCGCAAGGCCGCCGGCATCCTGCAGAGCAACATGGCGGCCGGGCGGATTCCCGGCGACGGCTTTCTGCTGCTGGCGTCGGTGCCCTACGCCGAAATCGGCGTCGACCGCGCGCGCGCCGAACTCAAGTCGCGCTTCCTGTCCGGCTTCGCCGCCGAGGTCATCGCGCGCGAGTTTCCGCAGCTGGCCGAAAAAATGCATCGCAGGACAACGGTGCTGAACTGGGGCAGCCGGAATCTGGAATTTCTGGATGGCGTCTGAGCCGGTTGCGCTCGACCGACAGAGGGTGCGGGGGTGACTCGATCAATGCGTTATTCGCGAATACCCGAAGGGCATAAAGGGCGCGAAGAAACGCGAATCAACGCCTCGGGAATCCTTCGCGTTTCTTCGCGGACGGTTTTTTAGGACGCCGTGCTGGTCCTGTTCTGGCTGACCGCTGCGAGGATGCCCTGCAGCAGGGCAATCGGCGTGGGCGGGCAGCCCGGCACTTCGACGTCGACCGGGATGACGTTGGAGACCTTTCCGCATGTGGCGTAGGTTTCGCCGAACATGCCGCCGGTGCAGCCGCAGTCTCCCATGGCGACCACCCACTTGGGTTCCGGGGTGGCGTCGTAGGCGCGTTTTAGCGCGACTTCGAGGTTGCGCGAGACCGGGCCGGTGACCAGCAGCATGTCGGCATGGCGGGGGCTGGCCACGAACTTCACGCCCATGCCCTCGATGTTGTAATGCGGCCCGTTGATGGCGTGGATTTCCAGTTCGCAGCCGTTGCAGGAGCCGGCGTCGACATGGCGGATCGCCACCGACTGGCCGAAAATCTTGAGGATTTCAGTGTGCAGCGCCTGTTCGCGGGTGCGTAGCGCGAGGTCTGCCTGCGGCGCCGGTTCGGAAACGAAGCCGGTCTTGAAGATCTTCTGCAGGATGAGGTGGGTGGCCATGTTGCGGTTCTCACAAGTCTCGTAGGGTGCGCCATGCGCACGCGACAATCAAAAAACGGTGCGCGGAGCGCACCCTACAGGTCAGGTTCATAAATCTGGTCCGCTGTAGGAAAGGTTGAACGATTTGTTGATGAGCGGGAAGTCGGGAACGATGTTGCCGAGGATGCCGATCTCCAGCAGCGGCCAGTTCTGCCACGAGGGATCGTGCGGGTGCACCCGGTCGAGTTTGCCGTCGGCCCCGATGCGTACCGCAACCAACACTTCGCCGCGCCAGCCTTCCACCCAGCCGAGGCCTTCGCACACGTCCCGAACCGGCTTGAGCGGGGCGTGAAGGTCCCCCGCCGGCAGGCGCGCGAGGAGGTCGCGGATCAGGCGCAGCGATTCGTGGATTTCGCTGAAGCGCACCTCGGCACGCGCCAGCACGTCACCGCGGCGCTGCGTGGCCATGTTGACGTCGAGCTGGTCGTAGGGCGCCTGCGGGAACTGGGCGCGGGCGTCCCAGGCCTGCGCGCTGGCGCGGCCCGCCAGGCCGGTGAGGCCGAGCCTCGCCGCGAGATCGGGCTTGCAGACGCCGGTGTTGGTGAAGCGGTCCTGCAGGGTGGCGTGGTCGTCGTAGATGGCCTTGAGCGAGTGCACTTCCGCCTCGAGGCGGTCGGCCTCGGCTGCGAGCTCCGAGCGGCCGCCGTCGCCGATGTCCACCGCCACGCCGCCCGGAACGATGCTGTCGAACAGGTAGCGGTGGCCGAACAGTTTTGCGGTCAGCCGCAGCCAGTCTTCCTTCAGCCGCCAGAACTGCATGAAGCCGAAGGCCAAAGCGACGTCGTTGCCGAGGTAGCCGAGGTCGCCCAGGTGGTTGGCGATGCGCTCGATTTCCAGGAACAGCGCGCGCAGCCACACGGCGCGGTCGGGCACCTGGCTATCGGTGGCGGTTTCCACCGCCATGCAGTAGGCCCAGGCGTAGGCGATGTGGGAGTCGCCGGAGACGCGTCCGGCGAGTTTGGCGCCGGTGGCGAGGTCCATCCCCTCGAAGCGTTTTTCTGTGCCCTTGTGGGTGTAGCCCAGGCGCTGCTCCAGCCTCAGAACGCGCTCGCCGATGACGGAAAAGCGGAAATGCCCCGGCTCGATGGTGCCGGCGTGGATGGGGCCGACCGCGATCTCGTGCACGCCGTCGCCTTCGACGCGGATGAAGGGGTAGGCGTCGACGGCCGCGGGCGGAGAGCGGTGAGCCGAGAGCGGTGAGAAGTCCTTGCGCAACGGGAATTCATCTTCGGCCCAGGCGGTGTGGCGCAGCCATTTGCGGCCGTCCACCGCGTCGGTGGCTGTGATGCCGAGCAGGTCGAAGGTCGCGCGCTGCATGCGGTCGGCCTGCGGGAAGATGTGGGCGAGGTCGGGGTAGGCCGGCGCTTCATCCGGCAGGGCGCAGGTCACCCAAACCAGCCCGGCGCTGGTGAGCAGGGCGGCGTGGATGGCGAAGCCGCGGCTCAGATGGCGATTGTCCGCGCCCCACAGGGCAATGAGTTGTCCGCCTTCTTCCTTGACCGCGCGTGCCAGCGCGAGCAGTTGCCCGGCTTCCATGCGGCCGCGCCAGATGTGCTGGCCGAGGGGGTCGAGATGCCAGTCGTGTTCGCCGATCTTCATTTCAGCCTTCCGTAGGGTGCGCTATGCGCACCATTGGACGTAAATTGGTGCGTATGGCGCACCCTACCCGATTACCCACCCAGTAACTGCGCCGCCTGCCGGTACCAGGCAGCGAGATAGGGCGGAATGAACAGGCCCAGCATCAGCACCAGGCCCAGATGCAGGAACACCGGCGCCAGCGCGGGCTGGTAGGGCAGCTTCGGCAGTTCGGTCTCGCCGAACACCATCGGCTGCACCTTGCCGAAGATGGAGGCAAACGCGACGCCCAGCGCCAGCAGCAGGAAGGGCGTGGCCCAGGGATGATCGTGCATGGCGGTGGTGATGATGAGGAATTCGCTGGCGAACACGCCGAACGGCGGCACCCCGAGGATGGCGATGGTGCCCAGCATCAGCCCCCAGCCGATGGTGGGGTTGGTCTTGATCAGCCCGCGAATGTCGCCCATCAGCTGCGTGCCGGCCTTCTGCGTGGCGTGGCCGACGGCGAAGAAGATGGCGGACTTGGTGAGCGAGTGCATGGTCATGTGCAGCAGCGCGGCGAAGTTCGCCACCGCGCCGCCCATGCCGAAGGCGAAGGTGATGAGGCCCATGTGCTCGATCGAGGAATAGGCGAACATGCGCTTGACGTCGGTCTGGCGCTTGATCAGGAAGGCGGCCAGCACCACCGAGAAGAGGCCGAAGCCCATCATCAGGTTGCCCGCCATCTCGTTGCCGAGCGCGCCGTCAACCAGCACCTTGGAGCGCATCACCGCATACAGCGCGACGTTGAGCAACAAACCGGAGAGCACGGCGGACACCGGCGTCGGGCCTTCTGCGTGGGCGTCCGGCAGCCAGCTGTGCAGAGGCGCCAGGCCCACCTTGGTGCCGTAGCCGACCAGCAGGAAGACGAAGGCCAGCGACAGCACCGTCGGCTCCAGCTCGGTCTTGACGCCGTCCAGGTGGGTCCACAAGAGCGCAGTGCCGCCCGAGCCCAGCACCTTCTCCGCCGCGAAATAGAGCAGGATGGTGCCGAACAGCGCCAGCGCGATGCCGACCCCGCACAGGATGAAGTATTTCCACGCCGCTTCCAGCGAGGCCGGGGTGCGGTACAGCGACACCAGCAGCACGGTGGCGAGCGTGGCCGCTTCCATCGCCACCCACAGGATGCCCATGTTGTTGGTGGTCAAGGCCAGCAGCATGGCGGCGATGAAGATCTGGTAGCTGCTGTGATACAGGCGCAGCCGCTTGTCGTTGAGCTTGCCGTGCTCCGCCTCGATGCGCATGTAGGGGCGCGAGAACAGGGCCGTGGTGAAGGCGACGAAAGCGGTCAGCGCGACCAGGAAGACGTTGAACGAGTCGATGAAGAACCAGCCGCCGCCGACGGTCATCGGGCCGTTTTCGATGATGCGGTGCGTCAGCAGCGCGGCCGCCAGCAGCGTGAGCAAGCTGAACAGCGCGTTGATCTCCGGCGAATGTTTCCGGCAGCCCCACAGCGCCAGGAAGATGCCGCCGGTCAGCGGAATGCCGAGTAGCCAGTAAATTTCCATCTCAGCGTTCTTTCAGTTTTTCCATATGCTTCAGATCCAGCGAATCGAAGGTCTCGCGAATCTGGAAGAAGAAGATGGAGAGCACGAACACGCCCACCATCACGTCAAGTGCTACGCCCAGTTCAACCACCAGCGGCATGCCGTAGGTGGCGCTGGTGGCGGCGAAGAACAGGCCGTTCTCCATCGCCAGAAAGCCGATCACCTGGGGGATCGCCTTGCTGCGCGTGATCATCATCAAAAAGGCGAGCAGCACGGTGGCCAGGGCGATGCCCAGGGTCGAGCGCGTCACCGTGCCCGACAGCTCCGAGATGGGCAGCGCCAGGTTGAAGGCGAAGATCACCAGCACGATGCCGATCAGCATGGTGGTGGGGATGTTGATCATCGGTTCCACATCGCGGCCGACGTCGAGCTTCTTGACGATGCGGAAGAAATACCACGGCATGGCGATCACCTTGAGCACCAGGGTGAGCGCCGCCGAGTAATACAGGTGATGCTGGCCGGTGGACCAGGCCACCAGCGCGGTGGATGCCGCCAGCGCCGCGCCCTGCCAGGCAAACAGCGTGATCAGCCCGGCGATGCGGCGCTGCGACAGCATGGCGAAGGAAATCAGCAGCAGCAGGGCGGCCAGCAGGTTTACGATCTGCAGGTGGTAGGTCAGGCTCATGATGATTTCCCGTAAGGTGCGCCATGCGCACCGTTCACATGGTGCGCATGGCGCACCCTACATCTTGCGATCACGTCAAACCTCCAGCAGGAAATGAATCAGCATGCCCAGCACCGCCAGCAAAAAAGCGGTGCCGAGAAACTCGGGTGCGCGGAACAGCCGTACCTTGGCCGAAATCGTTTCGATGAAGGCCAGCACGGCGCCGCCGAGCAGAAGTTTCGCGACCATCGCCACGAGCGCCAGCGGCAGCGCAGAGATGTCGCCCTGTTCGGCGATGCCCCAGGGCAGGAACAGTGCGATGCCGAGCGCGGAATAGGTGAACAGCTTGAGCGCCACCGCCCATTCGATCAGTGCCAGATGGCGCGCCGAATACTCCAGGATCATGGCCTCATGGATCATCGTCAGTTCGAGGTGGGTGCTCGGGTTGTCCACCGGGATGCGCGCGTTCTCCGCCACCGAGATCATCCAGAACGCCACCGCCGCAAACGCCAGGCTGGGGTAGATGGCGAACTCCTGGTGCGCCAGGGTCTGCACGATGATCGGCAGTTCGGTCGACTGTGAGATCAGGCTGGCGGTGAAGAACACCATCAAGAGCGCGGGCTCGGCGAGGAAGGACACCAGCATTTCGCGGCGCGCGCCGAGGGTGCCGAACGAGGTGCCGATGTCCATCGCGGCCAGCGCCAGGAACACCCGCGCCAGGGCGAAGATGCCGACCAGCGCGATGACGTCGGCGGCGGGCGAGAACGGCAGGTCGTTCACGATGGTCGGCACGAGGCCTGCCGCCAGCGCCATGCAGGCAAAGATCATGTAGGGCGCGAAGCGGAACAGCGGCGAGGCGTTGTGCGCGATCACCGCATCCTTGTGGAACAGCTTCTTCAGCGTGCGGTAGGGCTGGGTGATGGGGGGCGCGCTGCGGCCCTGCAGCCAGGCGCGGCACTGGTTGACCCAGCCCATCAGCAGGGGTGCCAGCAGGATCGCCAGCAGGGTCTGGGCGAGTTGCAGAAGAATGCCGGTGCTCATCGTGTTGTAAAGACCAGAAGGAAGATCAGGGTGGCGAAGCTGTAGATCAGGTACCACTGGATGCGGCCGTGCTGCAGCCGCCCGGCCTGCTCCGACAGCCAGTTCGTCACGCGCGCGATGGGTGCATAGAAAATGAACCAGGCCTTGTCCAGCGACGCGCCATGGTAGTGCGGGGAACGCGAGAAGGGATCGGGGGTTTCCCGCTCCACCCGCATGAATACTTCGAAAATCTGCCGGATCGGCTGGCCGAAGCCTTCGGCGCTGTCCTGCATGCGCGCGTCCTGTTCCGGATAGCCGCAATCCCACGGGTCGCTGCGGCGCACCCGCCCGTGATAGACGCGGCGCACCCAGATGAAGGTGAGCAGCAGCACCGCCGCCACCACGGCGAAGAAGATCAGCGGCGCGTAGCTGGCGCGCTCCGCCGAGATGGGCGCCAGCATCAGCCAGTTGCCGTCGTTCACCAGCGTCTGGTCGGTCAGCAGGGACACCACCGGTGCCAGCCAGCCGATGACCTGGGCGGGAAACAGGCCGAGCAGCACGCAGCCCGCTGCCAGCCATAGCATCCCCAGGCGCTCCGGCCAGCCGGCCTCGTGCGCCTCGTGTAGGGCCGGGTCGCGCGGCTGGCCAAGAAAGACCACGCCGAAGAACTTCACCATCACATAGGCGGCCAGCGCCGCGGCCAGCGCCACGGTGGCCGCGGCCACCGGGATCACCATGTTGAGGTAGGGCTGGGTCAGGCCGGGCGTCTGCAGGAAGGCCTGCAGCAGCAGCCATTCCGAGACGAAACCGTTCAAGGGCGGCAGGCCGGCGATCGCCAGCGCGCCGATCAGGGTCAGCCAGGCGGTCCATGGCATGAAGCGCATCAGCCCGCCCAGGTGGCCCATGTGGCGCACGCCGGTGGCATGCAGAACCGAACCGGTGCCGACGAACAGCAGGCCCTTGAAGAAGGCGTGGTTGAGCGCATGGTAGAGCAGCGCGGTGAGCGTCAGCGCGGCCAGCGCGCCCTTGCCGTCGGTGTAGAAGATCAGCGTCAGGCCGAAGGCGGCGAGCAGGATGCCGATGTTTTCGATCGACGACCAGGCCAGCAGGCGCTTCATGTCCGACTGCACGGCGGCGAAGATCACGCCGTACAGCGCAGTAATCAAACCGAGTGCCAGTGCCAGCGTGCCCCACCAGCCGATCTGGATGTTGAGCAGGTCGAAGGTCACCCGCAGCAGGCCATAGATGGCGGTCTTCAGCATCACCCCCGACATCAGCGCGGAAACCGGCGAGGGCGCGGCTGGGTGGGCTTCAGGCAGCCACACGTGCAGGGGCACCATGCCCGCCTTGGCGCCGAAACCGAACAGCGCCAGCAGGTAGGCGACCGAGGCCCAGAACGGCGTCATCTCGGCCAGTCGCATGGTGTCGAAGGTGTAGTCGCCCTGGCCGCCCTGCAGTACGCCGAAGGTGAGCAGCAGCGAGATCGCGCCGACGTGCGCGATCAACAGATAGAGAAAGCCGGCGCGGCGGATTTCGGGAACCTTGTGATCGGTGGTGACAAGGAAGTAGGACGACAGCGCCATCACTTCCCACGCCACCATGAAGGCATAGGCGTCGTCGGCCAGCAGCACGGTGACCATGCCGCCCAGGAACAGGTGGTACCACAGCGCCAGCAGCGCCAGCGGGCCGGCCGCCAGGCTCTTGAAATAGCCGGACGCATAGACCGTGATGCCGAACGCGGCGCCGCCCAGCAGCACCATGAAGAAGGCGGACAGGGCGTCCAGCCGCAGGTGGAAGGGCAGGTCGGGCAGCCCGATCGGCAGGATGACGGCGGAAGCCGGCAGCAGCAGGCCGGCGACGCCGACGCCGGCGATGAAGAGCGCGCCCAGCGCGCCCAGCGGAAACACCAGCCGGCTCAGCAGCTGCGGCGCTCGCTGCAGCAGCAGGGCCGCGAAGCCCAGTGCCAGCCAGAACAGCACGACGCCCCACGCCCATTGGACCGGTTCGAGGGGAAGCAGGGAAAATGTTTCCATCATGTTGGTTGTAAGCCTATCGTGCCCAAGTTATCGACTCGCAGCACGTGCGGTCCAGAAACGGAATATTGTTGAATCATGCAGCCGGCTTGATCGCACAGAACAAGTCGTCTGCCGCTTCTTCGCCCAGTTGCTCGTAGATTGCGGCAATCGCCTGGTCCACCGTGGCGAACAGCTTGTCCTGCCCGATCGCCTCGAACAGCCCGGTAGCGCGCATCACATCCAGCACCTGTTTCTTCAGGCCGCTGAACACCAGGGTGATCCCCGCGGCGCGCAGGCGTTCGACCAGGTGATGAATGACCTCCTCGCCCGACGCATCCAGCTCGTTGATCGCGTCGCCCACCACCAGGACGTATTTGGCTTCGGGATTCTTGGAGATGGCCTCCAGCATTGCGTCCTCGAAGTAAGGGACGTTGGCGAAGTACAGCGAGCCGTCGAAGCGGATCGCCACCACGTGCTTGCTGGTGGGCAGATCCGGGTTCACCTTGAGGTCGCGCAGCGTGCCGTCCTTGTAGCGGCCGAGAATGGCGACGCGCGGCGACATGGTGCGATACAGGTAGAGGCCGAGTGCGAGACCCGCACCGACCATGATGCCCTTGTCCAGATGCGGGGCGAAGGCCAGCGTGGAAACGAAGGTGACGCCCGCGGCGATGCCGTCGTGGCGGCTGGCCTGCCAGGCATGCTTCACCGCTTTGAAGTTCACCAGGCCGATCACCGCCATGATGATGATGGCGGCCAGCACGGCCTGCGGCAGGTGGTACAGCAGCGGGGTGAGGAACAGCAGCGCGACCAGCACGATCAGCGCGGTGATCACCGAGCTCATGCCGGTTTTGGCACCGGCATTCATGTTGACGGCCGTGCGCGAGAACGAGCCCGAGACCGGGAATGCCTGGGAGAAGCTGCCGACCACGTTGGCCAGGCCCTGGCCGATCAGTTCCTGGTTGGGGTCGATGCGCTCTTTGGTTCTGGCCGCAACGGCCTTGGCGATGGAGATGGCTTCCATGAAGCCCACCAGCGAAATCACCAGGGCGGCGGACAGCAGCGAACCCAGTGCATCCAGGTTGAGGCTGGGCATCTGGATGCTGGGCAGGCCTTCCGGGATGGCGCCCACCACCTCGCCGCCGCCCACCAGCTTGAAGCCTTCGGCGTTGAGCTTGCGCAGGTGGTAGCGGGTCTCGTCCAGCGTCACGCCCTGTGGCGCCCGCTCGGCCGAATAAATCGCCAGGGTCGTGCCGTCCGCGTCCGTGCTGCGCACCACCTGCAGGTAGCGCAGTGCCGCCTTTTCCTTGGCGAAAGCAGCTTCCGCATCGCGCAGCTCGATTCGCAACAGCGCCAGTTCGGCCTCCATTTGCACGGCGCTGACGTTGTTTTCGCTGGCCTTCTCGGCGGCTTTCAACGCGGCCGATTTGCTGGCGATCCGCGTATTTAGGTCGTCCACCTGCTTCGCCGCAGCCATATTCTGCTGCACCACGGCCTGCAGCTGCGGGTCGGCGATCTGCTCAAGCGAGCCGTTGGCGTTGCGTTCGAAGCCGATCGACCATGACAGCAGCGTCGTCACCACCACCGCGATCAGCACTCCCGGCAGCTTGGGGGCATATTTCCTGATGGCCCACATCAGCGCGATGGCCAGCACGCCCATTGCCAGCGTCGGCATGTGGGTGTCGCCGATCTGCTTCAACACGCCGACGATGTCGTTGATGAAATGCTCGCTGCGCCCCATCGGCACGCCGAACAACTTGGACACCTGCGACAGGCCGATGATGATGGCCGCCGCGTTGGTGAAGCCGACGATTACCGGATGCGACAGGAAGTTGACGATCACCCCCAGCTTGAACACGCCCAGCAGCAGCTGAATGATGCCGACCACCAGCGACAGCATGATGGCCAGCGCGATGAACTGGTCGGAGCCCGGCGCCGCCAGCACCGCCAGCGACGAGGCCGTCAGCAGCGACACCACCGCCACCGGGCCGGTGCCGAGCTGGCTCGAGCTGCCCCACAGGGCCGCCACCGCCACCGGCAGGAAGGCCGCGTACAGCCCGTAGTACGCCGGCAGCCCGGCCAGCTGCGCGTAGGCCATCGACTGCGGAATCAGCACCAGGGCCACGGTCAGGCCCGCCATGAAGTCGGCCTTCAGCATGTCCCCCTTCATGGGGAACCAGCGCAGGAAGGGCAGGAATTTGATCAGGAAGGCGGGCATGGTTGTATATTTTTTGGTCTGTTTTACGTACGGATCAGGTGGGTTTCTTGTCGTGCGACGCCGCGGTCACCAGCGGGCAGGCGAGATGCTTCCACGGGTCGCTGCTGCGGTCCTGGGCCAGCGCTTCCCAGCCTTCGCGGGAGTCGATCACCACCGCCGCGATGTGCTCGTGGGCGTTGGCGTAGTCGACCAGGTCGCGCCGGCGCAGGCTGGGTTTTACGTCCAGGCTGAAAGGCAGGCCTGCCACGCGCAGCGAATCGAGAAAATCGGCCATCTCGGCCGGCGGCGTTTCGCCGGTGGCGATGACCTGGATCTCCAGGTCGGCCTCGAGACGGCGGCAAAGCGACAGCGCCGAGGTCAGCAGGCGCGGATCCACATGCCCTTCGCGGACGGCGAGCAGTACGGTTCGTTGTTTGCCGGGGTGGGTCATTCCAGGAAGCTTCCTATCAAGGATAGCTCTACTATGCAGCAAGCGTGCCAGCCCTGAAGAAATCGTGCAATACATTGAAATGATAGGAAACTTCCAAAGAACGGCCGCATGAACGATAACCTTGATTGTTGCGTTACGCAACTTTCTGGTTTTTTCACGTTGGCCGTTTGCCCATGTTGTCCATTATCTCTTTGTTAAATCTGGGTTAAGCGGCATCCGCCCTGTTGTGTTGCAATCGCCAAGCACATATTGCAAACAGCAACAATCGCAGGCATGCTGGCGCCATGCATTCGCTGCGCCAAAAAATCACGTTCGGATATTACGCGTTGGCTACGCTGATCGTCGGTCTGTCGGTGTTCGCTTTCTTTGAACTGCGCCTGATCGGCGACAAGATCGTCGCCGGCGCGCACATCGCCGAATTTTTCGATGCCACCCTGGAAATCCGCCGCTTCGAGAAGAACATCTTTCTCTACCAGAAGGCCGAAGACCAGGCCGAGAATCGGGCCTATCTTCAGCAGGCGCGAGGCCTGCTGCGGGATTACCGTTCGGCCTTCGTCAGCTTCGCAGGTCTGCGGCAAACCGATGCGCTGACCAGCGGGCTCGGGCGTTATGAATCGCTCATGGAAACCTATGCCGCGAGCGGCGCTGCGCAGCCGGACAGCCTGGAAAGCCTGGAAAGCGAAATCCGCCAGTTGGGCAAGGAAATCGTCACCGCGGCCGAGGCGATTGCCCGTGCCGAGCGCGCCAGCCTGCAAGCTTCGCTGGACCGGCATCGCCGGGTGCTGGCGGTCTCCATCGTATTGCTGGCGATGCTGGCGGTGGGCATCGGCCTCCTGGTATCGCGGCGCGTCGCCCGTCCGCTGCAGCGCCTGGAAGAAGACATGGCGGCCGTGGCCAGCGGCCGGCTCACCCGCCTGGAACAGGTTTCGACCGACCGTGAAATCGTCTCGCTCACGCTGGCCTTCAACCGGGTCATGCGCGAACTGGCGCTGCGCCAGCAGCAATTGCTGCACGCCGAGAAGCTCGCTTCCCTCGGCACCCTGTTGTCCGGCGTGGCGCATGAACTCAACAATCCGCTCTCAAACATCTCGAGTTCCTGCCAGATCCTGCTGGAGGAAGGCGCGAATGCCGACCCGGCGCTGCGCGACGAACTGCTGGGGGAAATCGACGCCCAGACCGTGCGCGCCCGCAACATCGTGCGCTCGCTGCTGGATTTCGCGCGCGACCGCGAAATCCGCCGCGAAGTCCTGCCGCTGGCGCCGCTGATCGCGGAAACGCTGCGCTTCGTCAAAGGCCAGGTGCCAAGCCGCGTTGCGGTGGCATTGAATATTCCGGCGGAGTTGAGCGTGGTCGGCGACCGCCAGCGCTTGCAGCAGGTGTTCCTCAATCTCATCCGCAATGCGCTGGAAGCGGTCGACGAAGCGGGCCATGTGACGCTCACCGCCCGCCGGCATGCTGCAGGACTGGGTGCGCCCGCCGGCCGCAAATTGCTGGCATTCGGCCGCTGCGCCCACGCCGGCGAGGTGGTCGATATCGAGGTGCGGGACGACGGCCACGGCATCCCCCCCGAGGTGCTGCCGCGCATTTTCGACCCCTTCTTCACCACCCGGGACGTGGGCAAGGGCTCGGGGCTGGGGCTGTTCATCGCCTTTGAAATCATCGAGGAACACGGCGGCTGCGTCGCCGTGGAAAGCGAACCCGGCAAGGGGACGGCCTTCCATGTCCGTCTGTCGGCAACCACCAACAAGGAACCCACATGAGCAGCGGCAAGGTATTGATCGTGGACGACGAAAAGGTCGCCATGAAAAACCTCGAACACGTGATGAAGAAGGAGGGCTACGCGGTCACCGCGACCCAGAGCGGTGGCAACGCACTGGCCCTGCTGGAGAAGCAGGCCTTCGACGTGGTGCTCACCGACCTGCGCATGGAAAAGGTGGACGGCATGTATATCCTCAAGCGCTGCCGCGAGAACCACCCCGACACCGAGGTCATCCTGATCACCGGTTTTGCCACGCTGGAGTCCGCTGTCGAGGCGATGAAGCACGGCGCCTTCTTCTACATCGCCAAGCCGTACCGGCTGGACGAGGTGCGCAAGGTGGTGGCCGAGGCGCTGGAAAAGACCCGCCTCAAGCGCGAAAACCGCAGCCTGCGCGAACAGGTGGAAAGTTACCAGGGCAGGGTGCGCATCCTCACCCAGGACAGCCACATGCAGCACCTGCTCGAGATGGCGCGGCAGGTCGCGCCGACCGATTGCAACATTCTCATCACCGGCGAATCCGGCACCGGCAAGGAGCTCTTCGCGCGCTACCTGCATCATCACAGCCGGCGCGAGTCCGGGCCCTTCGTCGCGGTCAACTGCGGCGCCTTCAACGAGGAGTTGCTGGCCAACGAGCTTTTCGGCCACAGCAAGGGCGCCTTTACCGGCGCCCACGCCGACAAGAAGGGCCTGCTGGAAGCGGCCAGCGGCGGCACGCTGTTTCTCGACGAAATCACCGAAATGCCGCCCGCCATGCAGGTCAAGCTCTTGCGCGTGATCCAGGAAAAAGAGGTGCTGCCGCTGGGCGCCACTGCGCCGGTGAAAATAGACGTGCGCTTCATCGCCGCCACCAATCGGGACGTGCTGGACATGGTGAAGCAGGGTGGTTTTCGCCAGGACCTCTATTTCCGCCTCAACGTCGTCAATCTGCACATTCCCGCCTTGAGCGCACGCAAGGAGGACGTGCCGCTGCTCGCCCACCACTTCCTGGCGAAGCACGCCGCGCTGATGGGCAAGGAGGTCACCGAACTGGCCGCCGACACCCTTGACCTGCTGCGCGCCTACGACTTCCCCGGCAACGTGCGCGAGTTGGAAAATATCATCGAGCGCGGCGTCGCACTGGCCACCGGCCACTGCATCGACCCCGCCCAGCTACCAGACGATCTGCGCGATCTCTCCATTCGCACTTTCCGCAAGAAGGCGGGCCGCATCCCCACGCTCGACGAGCAGGAACAGGACTACATCAACTGGGTGCTGCAGGAAGCCGGCGGCAACCAGACCTCGGCCGCGCAAATCCTGGGCATCGATCGGGTGTCGCTGTGGCGTAAGCTGAAGCGGTATGAGGTGGAGAAGGGATAGGGTGCAATGACTGGCCATGCCTTGCCGTTCGGTGGAAACAAACTGCGCGATCGCCGGCATCGACGGGCGTGCTTGAGGGGCCCGGATTTTTTTCGCGTGGCCTGCGCATGCTGCTGCATGGCTATCGGCATCGCTGGGGGTGGGTTCCACCCCCTTCCGGCCATGGCGGCAGATCCCGCTGTGATGTCCGATGTGATCTGGCGCCAGTCCGAGCCGCTGGCGGCGTATGTGCCCTTCGTAGACCATGGCTCGGCGCGGCATGCAGAGGCCGCCGGGGAATCGTCCGGATACAACTGGCGGGGGGCGTCTGTTGACCAGCCGGACTGGCGGGGCGTTCGCCGTGACGTTGGCTATTTCCTCGGTTACCAGTTTGCCGCCATTGCCGTGCTGTATGTCGCCCCCGAAAGCATCTCGGGCTGGGATCGCGAGCAAAAGCGGAACTACAGCTTCAGCAAGTGGCGCAACAATGTCAGCAAGCCGGTGTGGGACGGGGACGCCTGGTGGGTCAACTACATCACGCATCCCTACTGGGGCGGCGCGTACTACATTCAGGCACGGGAGCGGGGCCTAGACCGGGCCCAGGCGTTCTGGTATTCGGCGCTGCTGTCTACGCTTTTCGAGTACAGCGCGGAAGCCCTGGCCGAGCCTGTTTCGGCGCAGGATCTGGTGGCGACGCCGGTGGTGGGCTTCCTCGTTGGCGAATACCTGTTCACGCCGCTGCGGGCACGCATCCGCGCCAAACCCGGCAAGCTCGACTGGTCGGACAAGACCCTCTTGTTCGTCACCGATCCCCTTGGCGTGCTTAGTGCGCAAACCGACCGTTGGCTGGGGGTGGAAACGACGTTGCGGTGGCAGCCCATCGGTACGCAAACCCCGGTACTTGCCGTCGGGATGGATCACGATTCCGGGAGCTCGTCGGGTTACCCGCGCAGCGCGGTGCCGATATGGGGCCTGCAATTTCGCGCCGACTGGTAGTCACGTTCAGGGCTCAGGCCGTCGCGATCGGGGATGCTGGATTGCCAGATCCGGCCAGCCGGTTTTTCATCTCAGTGCACAAAGGCAGCGCCATGCGGCAATCCAACAGGGCGCTGCCATCCGTCAAAACTCGTTGCGGATGCGCTTGTAGCCCTTCACCAGTTCGTGGTTGGCCTGCGCCACGCTTTCCGAGAAGCTGCTGACGTCGGGCGTCACGCGCTCGATGGTCTCCAGGTCCTGGTTGGACCGGATGTTGGCGGTGGAGGGGATGTAGAAACCCGGGGGCACGTCGCAGCCTTCGACCACCGAGTTATGGCGTATCACCGAGCCGTCGCCGACCGAGCAGTTGAACAGCACTGAATTGAAGCCGACGAAGACATGGTCCCCGACCACGCAGGGGCCATGCACGATGGAGCGGTGCGCGATCGAGCTGCCACGCCCGATGGTGACGCCGCCGCCAGCCTTGCAGTGAATCACCACCCCATCCTGGATGTTGGAATCGGCACCGATGACGATGGGCTCCATGCCGCCGTCGCCGTTGACCTCGTCGGCACGGACCACGGCATACGGCCCGATGAACACATTGGCTTTGATAATGATCTTGCCGCAAAGGATGGCGGTGGGATCGACGAAAGCGGTCTCGTGCACTTGGGGAGTATCTCCGTTGGGGTTGCGGCGGATCATGATCTGTCTCGATATTT